>ERZ773067.395-NODE-395-length-26862-cov-9.990338_pt1 | contig 26862 bp, 25 predicted proteins | sample MGYA00580622_ERZ773067 | MGnify/ENA primary metagenome ERZ773067 (study PRJEB29015, sample SAMEA2737998) | human oral metagenome | biome: human oral; feature: human-associated habitat; material: dental | place: China | collected 2113 ...
GGGTGTCTACGTATGTAGGGACAGACCCCGAGGGGTGATTTGCTGTCCGATACCCGTGCCAATGCCCATGCCAATTCGGTCTGCCGACCGCTTATAAAACAATAACTGCTATCGAATAAATCATTCGATAGCAGTTATTATTAGGGTTGAGGATGGGTTATTTTATGTTGCTAACCCAGGAGAACAGTCGGCTCCATCTGATGCCTCCGAGACCTTTGCGGTCGGGGTCGCTCGACCACCAGATGAAAAGAGGTTTACCAACTATATGGTCTTCGGGAACGAATCCCCAATAGCGGCTGTCGGCCGAGTTGTGACGGTTGTCGCCCATCATCCAATAATAGTCGAGTTGGAAGGTGTATTTGTTGGTTTGTTTGCCGTTGATGAAGATTTTGTCGCCTTTAACTCTGAGGGTGTTCTTTTCGTAGACTTTGATACACCGCTCGTATATCGGGAGGTTGGCTAGTGTGAGACTTATTGTTTTTCCTTTTTGCGGAATCCACACTGGTCCGTAATTATCGCGAGTCCATGGGGTGAATGCGTTGAGGGGATAGTTGGGACCGCTGTAAATGTCTTTGTCGGTAACGACGCGAATATTTTTCACTATTCCGCGACTTTTGAGTTGTACGGCGGTACTGGCGGTGAGTGGCAGATAACCGTCGAACTGTTGCAGAATTTGGTCGTTTAGAATGTATCCGTGGTCTACGTCGTAGCCGTGTAGCCGTGTTAGGCTTTGGATATCTTCAACGCTTATACCGAGTTCTTTTCGCAGGTCGTCGAAGCGTTCGCCTAGCAAGTCGGCAGCCGATATATTGTTGAGTTTTACGAGGTAGGTGTACTGCACTTCTTGCGGTTCTTTATTTGGTTTCCCGTTGATGAACACGATACGATTTTTGATTTGCAGAGTTTGTCCAGGTAGTCCGACACATCGTTTCACATAGTTTTCGCGGCGGTCGGTTGGTCGCCAGTCTAACACCCCGTATATTCCTGAATTATCGACAATGAATTTCCGTCCGGTCTCATAGGCTTTGGTATAGAATGCGCGCTGTTGCTGTAGGTTCATGCTTTTGAGATTTATGCCGGGCGTTTGTTGTGCAAGGATGTTTTCGCCAGTGGTGTAGGCAAATTGATAATAATCTTGTCCTTGATAGGCTGGTTCGCTCATTATGGTATCGCCTGCGGGGAAGTTAAAAACTACGATATCGTTGGGTTCAACCTTTCCGAGTCCTTTGACGCGTCTATAATCCCAGTGTGGCCATGAAATGTAGCTTTTGCAGTTGAGTATGGGCATTGTGTGCTGCGTGAGCGGCATTGTGAGCGGTGTTTCGGGAATACGCGGACCGTAGCTCACTTTTGAGACGAAAAGATAATCGCCTGTGAGTAGCGATTTTTCTAGGGATGATGATGGGATGACATAGTTCTGGAAAAAGAATAAGTTGATGAAATAGACAGCTACTAGTGCGAACACAAGCGCATCTACCCATCCCATGATGAAGCGTATTGGACCTTCAGAATTTTTCCACCACTGCCATTTGATTTTCTTCGTGATATAGACGTCGAAGATGAATGGCAATACTAGGAGTCCCCACCAACTCTTGACCCATAGGAGGAAAAGAAGATAGAGGACAGCTACTGTTATGAACTTGGCCCACTGTTTCCGTGGGTTGAGTTTTGCTTTTTCTTTGTCGATCATTACTTATTGTTCTTTGCTGAAATCAAACATATCGTTGATGGTGAGCAGGCCTTTGTGGGTCTGTGTATATTCGGCTGCCAATACGGCTCCAAGGGCGAATCCTTCGCGGTTGAAGGCTTCGTGTGTGATTGTGATTTTGTCGGCTTCCGAATTGTAGCTTATTGTGTGCGTACCAGGCACCTCTCCTTGGCGTATGGATGAGATTGGTAGTTCGTTTTCTGTAGCTTTATCTTGCGACTTTATCCATTTATCTTTTCGATCTAAATGTGCGATAATGTCTTCGGCTAGGGTAATTGCAGTTCCCGATGGAGCATCAAGTTTGTGGATGTGATGGGTTTCTTCGAGCTCGACAGCATATTGTGGGAAGCGGTTCATAATCTCAGCCAAGCGTTTGTTTATGCTAGAGAAGATGGCCATGCCTATCGAGAAATTGCTTGCCCAGAAAAGAGTTTGTCCTCCTTCGTTACAAAGTTTTTCCACATCAGCCTTGTGTTCATGCATCCATCCCGTTGAACCGCTAACAACTTTCACGTTGTGTTTGAAGGCTTTCAGATAGTTGTCGTAGGCAGAAGCGGGATTTGTGAACTCTATAGCAACATCTGCGGAAGAGAATTCGGACGATTCGAAACATTCTTGATTGTCAACGTCTATACGACAAACAATCTCATGACCGCGAGCAATAGCAATTTGCTCTATCATGCGGCCCATCTTTCCATAGCCTATTAATGCTATTTTCATATTTCTTTATCTTAGGCGGCAGCTGCAATCCATTCGTAGATGTAGCTGCACACACCAAACAGAATTATGCCCGAAGTGCAAATGGCCAAGGCGAACTTTGTATTGTTGTCGCTTTTGAAAGTCGGCAGTGGTGCATCGGAATGTTTGATGTACATGGCTTTTACAATCTTCAGATAATAGTAGAGTGAAACTACTGTATTTATCAATGCGATAAATACAACTGCATAGGCCCATACACCCATTTTAGTGTTGATATCAGCACCGTTCACACCTGCCATGAATACAAAGAATTTCGAGAACATGCCGGCAAATGGCGGTATGCCACCTAGGGAGAACATCGCAATAGTCATTAGGAAGCTCAACTTAGGATTAGTCTTGTAGAAACCTTTGTAATCGTCAATCTCAGTCTTCCCATTATTGTTTTGCTCAACCACTGAAATTATGGTGAACACGGCCATGTTGGCAACGATGTATATCAGTACATAATAGCTTAAACTGCTCACGGAATTTGTCCAGTCGTTGCCGATAGCAGAGAGCATGATGTATCCAGCCTGTGAAATGGAACTAAAAGCCATGAACCGTTTTAACTCGTTCTGACGGATAGCAAACAGATTGGCAATGGTTATGGATAGCACAATAACTATCATCATCATAACGTGCCAATATTCAACCATACTACCAAACACATGGAAAAGAATGCTTAGAAGCGTGAAGGCTGCAGCACCTTTCGAAATAACACTTAGATAACCGGTTACGGTTGTAGGTGCACCTTGATATGTGTCGGCTGTCCAGAAATGGAATGGAACAAGAGATATTTTGAAACCTAGTCCGCTGAAGAAGAAAACAAGTCCTGCAATTGTTAGCGGATTAGCATTGATGTTAGCAGCTATATCTTCGAAATAAAGAGTTCCGCAAGCACCATAAAGGAAACTTATTCCATAAAGCATCACTCCACTAGAGAAAGTCGCTGTGAGGATAAATTTTGCCGCACCTTCGGCAGAGTTTTTACTGTGTTTGTCGAAAGCAACGGCACATGCCAATGGTACTGATGCCATTTCGAGCCCAAGGAAAAACATTAGGAAATTGCCGGCGCTCATCATTGCAAACATTCCGAGCAAAGTGGAAACTATGAGCATATAAAATTCACCCTCTTTGCCGCTCTTCTCTGCCCATACACGACTTTGAAGCACGACGATGAATGTTCCCATAGACAAAATGGCTTTCATAATGTTAACCGAAGATGTCGTTACATACATTCCTTCAAACGCATTCTCGCTACTAGTGATGGTCAGGCATAGAATTGTGTTTATAAAGAGCAAAACACAAGCTAGTGGGTTAAACCACTTACGGCTTTCTTTCTTTGCTGTTACGAAATCAGAAACGAATAAGATTATCAGGATGGCGACAAGACTCGCCTCTGGAATCATTTTTAAGAAATCATTATAATTCATTTCATCGGACTTTTAAAGGTTTCCCAATGTTGGGGCAAAAGCTATGATGTGATTGAAGATGGGAGCAACGGCATCTATTATTATGTTTTCGAAAAATAATGGAGCCATACCCAGACCAGCGACACAGAATATCAGAGCACCAATAGAGAATCGCTCATCCCATGTTGCATCGTGGAGCTCATTGAATTTCTTGTTTGGAATTGTTTGGAAAAGAATCTTTCCCACAACGCGGAGAATATATACTGCTGTTACGACAATAGAAGTACAGGCAATAATGGTCGCTACACGATGGAACATACCAGCATTCTCGAACGAGCCTACAAATATGGTCATCTCTGCTATGAAACCCGAGAAACCAGGCAGACCAAGATTGGCTAATCCTGCGACAACATAAGCAACTGCTAGGAAAGGAACAACTTTCATCAACCCTCCAAGATAACGCACGTCGCGTGTTCCAGCACGATGATAAATCATACCAATTACAGCAAAGAAAAGGGCTGTCATCAAACCATGCGACAACATCTGAAGGATGGCTCCTGTTATTGCTGTTTGGGTTGTCATTACTAGTGCAAAAAGCACCATGCCGCAATGGGAGACCGAAGAGTAAGCATTTATATATTTCAAATCAGTTTGAACACAAGCCGAAAGTGCACCATATACAACAGAAATACAAGTCAGTACTAAGAATATTGGAGCCCACATGTTGAGTGCTTCGGGCATAAGAAACATTGCTATACGCAAGCATCCATATCCTCCAAGTTTCATTAGTACACCTGCATGCAACATAGAAACGGCCGTGGGCGCAGAGGCATGACCGTCAGGTGACCATGTGTGGAATGGGAAAAGAGCTCCAAGTACCCCAAATCCGATAAATACAAACGGGAAGAATATATTTTGTGCTGTTTTCGACATTGTGTGCATACGAGCAAGCTCAGACACATCCATAGTTGTTGCACCACTGAAATAATATATCCCAAGAATACCCAGAATCAATAATGCTGAGCCACCCATAAGCATTAGAGTTAGCTTCATTGCGGAATATTCCTTGGCTCCGGTCCCCCATACTCCAATCAATAAATACATCGGTATAAGTGCAACCTCGTAGAACATGAACATCGTGAACATGTCTGTAGAAATGAAGAATCCGAAAACTCCCGATGCTAAAAGAACAAACCAAAGGAAATATTCTTTCTTCATAGGTTCCAGTTGCCAACTGGCAAAGGTACCTGTGAAAACAATGATGGCTGATAGAAGTATCATTACAACAGAAATACCATCGACTCCTACAGAGAATGCTATGTTTAAAGGCTTGAACCACATTATTGAATTAGCCAAAAGCATATCTGTTGTATTACCTAGATTCCGTTGCTGAACGAAATAAACGGTTAGCCAAATTGCACTAGCTAACAGTACTGTTGAACCGGCTACCATCACACCCCGTACCTGATTGTCATTTTTAGCAACCCAAAGGCCAAACAACATCAGAATGGGTATTATTACGAAAATTGTCAATATCCAACTCATTTCTTTAAATCAAGCAAAGTAATACTAATGTCAAAGCTACAGTTCCCGTAATGAACCATACAGCATAATGGCGAACGTCACCGCTCTGCCACGGGCGGATGCTTTCACCGGCTTCTTGTGTCCCCCATGCTAAGAAATTAAAAGTGCCGTCAATTACATGGCGGTCAAACCAAGCTATAGGTATAGAAAAGCAACGGAACACAATCTTATGTGTAACGAACTGCCATATATCGTCAATATAAAATCTGTTTAATGCTGCTTTGTGTAGTGCAGGCATGCGTTTAGCCAGTATGTTTGGAATAGGATTATGTTTCGGCAGATACATCCATGTAGCTAATCCAATACCAATAGCTGCAGCTAGAAGACTGAACCATGCAACACTTGAGAAGTGAAAATGCTGCAAATGAATCTCTGCACTTTTACCAGTTGCAGATATGAAATGTCCGAAAGGAATCCATCCGGCAAATATTGAGATTATTGCAAGAAAGACAAGCGGCCCCCACATTATAAAAGGTACTTCTTGTGGACGACGGCGATGTTCCGGATCTTGTTCATAATAAGATTCACCCCAAAAGATTACATAATAAAGCCGGAACATATAGAATGCTGTCATACCTGAAACCAGGGTCATGAACCAACCGAGGAATGGGGAGAATTGAAAACAAGCCGATACGATTTCATCCTTCGAGAAGAAACCTGCTAGAGGCCACACTCCACTTATTGCAATACAACCTATTAGGAAACATATATTCGTAATGGGCATATACTTGTGAAGCCCTCCCATATATTCTTTGAAATTGCTGCCTATAATAACTATAATAGCACCTGAGCAAAGGAACAAAAGGGCTTTGAACATTGCATGAGTAAACAAATGGAACATTGAGGCCATATATCCTAGTCCACCATCCTCATTGTCAATAGCAAAACAAACTCCTAATGCAACTAGCATATAAGCTATTTGTGAAATTGTTGAGAATGCAAGCCCTCGTTTTATATCACGCTGGCAACAAGCAACAGCAGCTGCATAGAAAGCCGTAAAAGCTGCAATATAGGCAATCCAATGAAGTTGTTCTGTAGCACCAAACTTTATGTATATTGGGAAAAGACTTGCCACTTGATATACTCCTGCTACAACCATTGTGGCTGCGTGAATTAAAGCTGATACAGGAGTTGGCCCTTCCATAGCATCAGGCAGCCAAATATGAAGTGGGAACATTGCTGATTTACCGGCTCCCCCAATAAACATCAGGAATAAAGCAGTAGGTATAGCCCATGCGATAGTCGGGTCACTGGCTATTGTCGATAATTTATCAGTTAATTCGAGACTCGTGCTTAGATCATAATTGAAAGTTCCAACATAGAAACTAAAAAACAGAATACCAATTAGGAAAAACAAATCTGCAAAACGAGTCACTATAAAAGCTTTTTTGCTTGCATGAACAGCTGTGTGTTTCGGATAATAGAAACCTATTAGAAGATAGGAACAAACTCCCACTAGCTCCCAAAAAAGATACATCTGGAAAATGTTAGTCGCAACTACAAGTCCTAACATCGACATCGTGAACAGAGATAGATATGCATAGAACCGTTGGAAACCTTTCTCATATTCTTCAAACTTGTACTTCTCATCCCTTTCAGCCATATATCCAAATGAGTATAAATGAACCATGAAACTAACAGTTGTGATAACTATTAGCATCATAACACTAATGGGGGAAAGGCGGAATCCAATATTAAAGGTGAGCAATTCTGTGAATTTCAACCAGGTTATATTGAATACAGTGACTGTAGGATATAATCCGTTAGAAAGTCTGCCATCCACAACATTGAATACTTGTCCCATAGCAGAATATTCACCCGTATAGAAGAAATAATGATAGGCTGTATAAAGACTAAGCAAGAATAAAGTTCCTAATACTGTGGAGCCGATAATACCAGCTATTTTAGGAGGCATCTTCATTCCAAACAATCCCAGTATCACGGCACTGAGAAATGGAAGTAGAAGTACTAGAAATGCGTAATCGAACATAATGTCTCTTTATAATTTCATATTTTCAATACTATTTACCTGGTCACTATTGAAATGACGATAAACATTAATGATAATCGCAAGTGCGACAGCAGACTCAGCAGCGCTAACTCCTATAGAAAAGAGCGTGAAAAACATACCCTCATATCCATTTGGAAAAAGCATTCTGTTGAAAGCTGCGAAATTTATATCCAAACTGTTGAGAATCAATTCAACTGAGATTAACATAGCTATTAAATTACGCCTTGTAATGAATCCAAAGACGCCTATAAAAAATAGTAACCCGCTAAGTATAAAGAAGTATTCTACTGGTATCATTTTTCTTTCCTATTTTTATTGATATTCAGAATAACCAAACCACCGATTATACATGCCAATAGAAAAATAGAAATAAACTCGAATGGTAAAACATATCCATATTTCTCAGGGCTCATCAATGTATTTCCTACAATATCCATCGACAACTCTCCAGAAGAAGTTGCTGTAGAGAGTGTCTCTTTAATGAATTTATTCTTCAAAAGAATAAATACTACTGTCGAAAGACCAATTAGAGAGGTAATAGCTGCAACAACACTGCGTTTACTGCTCCAACGTTCGGATAATCCTTGAAGAGTGCGTTTATTAACGAGATGTATTGCAAAAATATACATCATCGTTATACCTCCAGCATAGATACTTATTTGTGTCGCTCCTAAAAACGTATAATCCAAAATGAAATAAATACCAGCCACTCCAAACAAAACGAATAACAAGGCTGTTGCGGCTCTCATGATACGTTTTGTAGATACGCAAAATATAGCCGCCACCAGTATAATTACTGCAAGAATTGTAAACATTATCAACTTCGCCATACTCTTATATCATCTATTTATTTTGTTTTGGTGCCAGTGTTGAAAGTTCCAATTTTCCAATTTGCTCCACCTTCTATAACTTCGGGAAGAGAACCTCCTCGATAAACTTCCTTATCTAAGTGCAGTATTAGCCTTGAACGATCGAATACAGCATTCTCAAAGTCATTCGTAAATTCTATAGCATCAAAATTGCAAGCATTAACACACAACTCGCAAAACATACAATCCCCCAAGTCGTATTCGTAATCTATAAGCTGTCGTTTCTTCTTTCCAGTTTCAGGATCAGTCATCATTTCATGCATTATCCTAATCGTTCCATTAGGACAAGCTTTCTCGCACATCAAACAAGCGACGCATTTATAATTTTCATTCTCATCGCGTTTGAACACTAAACGTCCGCGATGACGCTTGGCTATATGAAGTGTTGTCTTACGATTTTCCGGGTATTGCTCTGTAGATTTAGAAGTAAAGAACTCTTTTATGGTTGTTTTAAGACCAATAGATAAAGTCTTTAAAGCTTCTCTGACCTCGCCGAAATATGATAGTTTATTTTCCATTAGAATATGAAATTCTTATTAGAACATAAATTTTAGACTATAGTAAAAGTCCAATTGAATGCAACACAAATTGTCATCAGTACTAGGATTATAAGACTTAAAGGCATTAGAAATTTCCATTCTAGATTTAATATCTGGTCTACACGTAGACGCGGAAAAGTCCATCTTATCCACATTAGCAAGAACACCACAAAAAAGGTTTTACCCAAGAACCACAATATACCGGGAATATAATTCATGACAGTATCAAAGCCTTCAATCCCTATATTTATAGGTGCCCAACCTCCTAGAAAAACAGTTGCAGCCAATCCTGATACAACAAAAAGATTTAGGTATTCAGCTAAATAATAGAAGCCAAATCCCATACCACTATATTCTGTGTGATAACCGGCTGTAAGTTCGCTTTCTGCCTCTGCAAGGTCAAAAGGTCCACGATTAGCTTCTGCATTACCTGCTACACAGAAAACAATGAAAGCTAATACAGCTGGAATATGTCCTTGAAAAATCAACCATTGCCATGGTCCGGTCTGTGCTTCGACAATACCTGATATCTGCATAGTTCCTGTGAGAATTACAGCAGAAATAATGCAAAGCCCCAGAGACAACTCGTAAGAAATCATTTGCACAGCTCCACGCATAGCAGACAATACTGAATATTTGTTATTACTTGCCCAACCGGCTATGAAGATTCCCACTACCCCTATAGAACTTATTGCTGTCACTAGGAATATGCCTACATTAAAATCTAATATTTCAGCCCCTTTATTCCAAGGAAGGAAAGAAAATGTTCCAACAGAAGCTACGATTACTAAAAATGGTGCAAGATAATAGAGTAATTTATCTGCCTTATCAACAACAAAAATTTCTTTCACTAGCATCTTTAGAACATCGGCCAAAACTTGAAGTGTTCCCCACCAGCCCACTCTAACTGGCCCGATACGACATTGAAAATATGCACACACCTTTCGTTCCATAAAAATGAGAACAATGGCCAGCACCGCATAAGCTAACAATATTGCAAGTCCCACGAGTACGCATTCGATTAGAATGACCCAAAAGTCACCTAACCCACAGGTCACTCTAAGCAAATTGTCGAACCATTTCGCAACTATACTAAAATCGAACATTGTATGATTTTGATTCTTAATACATATAATTTATATGACGACTAACGGTCGATGTCTGGAATAACAAAGTCGAGAGCAGCGCCTGTGGTTACAAGGTCTGCTATTTTTTGACCGCGAAGCATTTTATCCATAGCTCCAACCAATGTTAAACCCATTGGACGGAATTTCATACGATAGGCGCTCTTATCTCCACGTGAATCCAGATAGACTCCAAATTCTCCACTTGCTCCTTCTACAGAGAAGTACCATTGCCCCTCGGGAACTTTAATTATTGGTTTCTGTTTCAAATAGAATTCGCCGGTTGGAATGTTATCTATTAGTTGTTCTATGATATTCAGGCTTTGGTAGATCTCTTGAATATGACAATAGTATCTGTCCATCGAATCGCCATGCGTGAGAGTTATCTCCTCGAAATCAACTTTATCGTATACAGCATAAGGATGGTATTTACGCACGTCGTTCTTCCATCCGCTTGCACGGCCGGCTGGCCCAGTCACACCATAGTTTATGCAGTCTGCTTCATTCATTGTACCAATTCCTTCGAAGCGTTTATGCGTTATTACATTATCGCCGAATACGTCAAGATATTCCTGTACCATCGGACGAAGATATTTGCACAACTGCTTCACATTTGAAACGAAGTTGGGATCAATGTCAGCTTGCAAGCCTCCTATTCTGTAATAGTTTTGAATTAATCGACCACCAGTTGTTTCTTCCATCACGTTCAAAACATGTTCGCGGTCTCTCATACCATATAGGAAAGCTGTGAGTGCCCCCAAATCTTGTGCGCAACAAGCTGTATATAATAGGTGATTGTCTATCCTTTGGAGCTCGTCCATAATCGTTCGGATATACATAATCCTATCCGAAAGTTCAATTCCCATCCCTTCTTCAATCACTCCAACCAAAGCGTGGCGATGCATCATTGCCGATAGATAGTTCATTCTGTCTGTCAGTGCAAGTGTTTGAGGATAGGTGAAATTTTCGCAAAGCTTTTCTATACCGCGATGTATATATCCCAAATGTGGATAGATATGTTTCACCGTTTCGCCATCGAGAATTGTCTGTAAACGAAGCACACCATGCGTTGAAGGATGTTGCGGACCAATGTTAACTACAAAGTCATCGTCGGTAAACAATGAGTGCGAGACTGATTTTAGGTCGCCACTATCTGTTAAATACCATTCAGCTGTCGTGTCGACTTCTATATCATCCTCGGTTGAATACATATTCTTTTCAGGATCCATGTTGAAATCCTTACGTAAAGGATAACCCGAGAAATCGTTTCTAAGAAACAAACGACGCATGTCTGGATGGCCAAGAAATTTTATGCCAAAGAAATCGAACACTTCACGTTCCAACAAATCTGCATCAGCCCATAGTTTGCTTACAGTGGGAATAACATATTCCGTTCCAACCGTTTTGGCTAATTGTTTAACTGAGCAACGTTCGTGTGTATTTGTATTCTCCAGAATATAAATACATCCTAGCCCTTCGTCTGTTCCAAAATCTTCACCTACAATAGTTACAAGGTAGTCGAAATGCTTTTCATTCTTTAGTTCCTCCATTTCACTGGAGAAAGATTCAAAACCGAATTCTTTATTGTCTAGCTTCATTTTTCAATTACCTTATTCTTGGTTAGCTGTAGCTTCGTTTGTTTCAGCTTTTGCCGATTTATCTAGAGCGTCGATTTCTTTTCCCAGTTTGTTAACATCCTCTGTTGTAACCGGTTTGTTCACAACAATAGTATCTTTCTTTTCTGCGATAGCTGCAGCTGGTTTAGCTTCCACGGGGCGAACCGGTTTGGGGGTCGGTTTCTTTGCTTCACTCCATGCCTTTTCTCTCGCTTCTTTTATTTCTTCGGGAGAGATACCCAATTTCTCTTTAAAAATCAAGGTTTGATTACTTTTACCGAGTTCACGCTCTTCTTTGGTTTGTTTGTGATTTACACCGCCGAAGAATTTTTCAATCTTCACTTTGCGTTGAAGCTGCATCATGCCATAGATAATGGCTTCGGGACGAGGCGGACAGCCGGGAATAAAAACATCAACTGGAATAATCTCGTCTATTCCTCGCATAACATGATAGCTGTCCTTGAACGGACCGCCAGAAATGGCACAGCCGCCCACAGCTATAACGTATTTCGGCTCGGCCATCTCATCATAAAGGCGCTTTAATGCGGGGGCCATTTTATTTGTGATTGTTCCGGCACACATAATAAGGTCTGCCTGACGAGGAGAGTTTCTCGTAACCTCAAATCCGAACCGCGAAAAGTCATATCTGGCGCATCCCACCGACATGAATTCAATGCCGCAACATGAAGTTGCGAAAGTGAGCGACCAAAGAGAATTGCTTCGGCCCCAATTTATGAGTTGATCTAAGTTGCCCAACACGAGGTTAGTACCTCCATCGTTGAGCTTTTCGGCCATATCTCTAAGAGTATCGTTATCTTTCCATTCTTCGTATGGAAAGGCTTTTATTTTGGGCTTTCTCATTTCCATTCAAGAGCTCCTTTTCGCCAGGCGTATGCCAGGCCAAAAACTAAAACCATCATAAAGAATCCGATTGTTCCAAGTGCCAATGGCCCAAAAGACTTTACAGCTACTGCCCAAGGATAAAGAAAAACCGTTTCTACATCGAACATCAGAAAAAGAATGGCAAATAGATAATAACCAACATTCATTGGCAGCCATGAGCTGCCATGCGTAGGAATACCGCACTCGAATGGTTCGCCTTTTACTTTGTTGTACGACCGCGGCCCTATCAGTTTTGCTATAGAATAAGCAGCTATAACCAAAAAGGCAGCCGTCATTAAAACGGCGACAAAAAGTGTGAAATACATAAACTTATTCAGTTATTGTTTTTATTGTTCGCTTCATGTGTTTTCGTGATATGTCGAAACGCATGCAAAGATAAGAATTAATTCCACAACGATGCAAAGCATATAAGATATTCTGCCAACTCTACTTTGCAAAGTAGGCTTATATGTATTAAGTAGGAAAGCAACCGGCTGACAAGCGGATGTTTATAAAAATGCGGATATTTTTTTACTCGCCTTGCTTGTGTGAAACGATATGTTGTATCTTTGCCGACGTTATGCAGATTCAAACAGAAAAGAATATATATAAAGGTGTAATTGGGATTCGGGGGAATTTCGTTTCTCTCGAATCTTTTAACGCTTTATTCTTGGCAGGTTTAAAGAATTTGCTAACACACACACACACACACACACACACACACACAGGCACCTAGCCTCCAGTAATACAAAATTTTCTTTTGCTTACGCGCGCGCGAAGCGTGTCGTAAACTCAATAAACAATAGGACTCCAGCGAGTTTTGTTGTTCGATTTGTTGTGCCTTGTTTTCAGAATTTATCGATGGGAATAAGGTCTCTATAAGCATTGATTTTTAAGGATAATATATAGCACATAACAAAAAACAGTTAAGATGAAAAGATTGGTATTTATTTTTATTGGTTTGGTGGCTTTGCTAGGAACAAAGGCACAAATAGTAACGACGTTTGATGCAGATGCAAACGGTATTCAATGGATAGGAGAACGATGGAATCCTAGTGATAATAATGTTACTATAACAGGTTGTGCAACTTCTGCCGCCGATTTAAGGGGGAAAGTTGTTATTCCTGCAACTGTAACCTCCGGAGGAAAAACTTATAATGTAACTCAATTACGAGAGCGCAGCGGTAACGGATTCCCGCAACCGGGAGGATACTCAACCCCATGGGATGATACAACCCCGCACGATGGTTTGTTTGGATATTCTAACGTAACAGAAATTGAGCTGTCTGAAGGATTAGAACAAATAGTTGGCCCTTTTTTCGGAAGAATGAGCAGGATAAAAGAGATTCGAATACCAGCAAGCGTAAAAATACTTTGGGCAACGAATTTCTATCATTGCGACAGTTTGAGAAGGGTTATAGTATCTCCTAATTCGCAATTATATGTAGACGGCGACGTCGGCCCGTTTGCTTTTAATTCCCAATTAGAGTATGTAGACTTAGGCGATGCGAATTTAACTTTTATCGATACCGGCATGATGTCGTATGCGGATGCGCACACGCTTTTCTATTTTAGAAATGAATGCTATCTGGCCGAAATTAATAATGGAACATATGGAACTCGCCCTAGAGACGTAAACGTTGTAAACAGTACAACCAAAACCTGCAAAAACTTTATTGTTTACGATGGCAATGACTATTTTATTCCGCATGCCTTCACGGCCGAAAAGGCAAGCTACGACAGAGTTTTCAGCGGTACGAGCAGTAAAACCCTGTACTTGCCCTATCCTACAGACTTACCAACCGGTATGGTAGCCTACAAGCTTGTAAACAAAGACGGAGCTTCACCGCAAGCCCCGGGCTACGATCACTCTTTCGTGTTCCGCGCCCTGCCATCGGGCACACGCTTAGAAGCCTATCATCCCTATCTGGTATGCGTAACCGACGGAGCTCCGCATACATTGCCCGAGATGCACAACGTAGAGATTGGAGTAACTCCCGACATACAAACAACCGGTCAACCCGCAACATCCAGTCCCAGTACATGGATATTCATGGGTACAACAGAAAAAATTGAGAACCGCACAGCATCCAACCTTAACGCCTACAATATAAAGGACAACGTTTGGTATAAAATCGATAAGAGCGTATCAAGCGGACATGTAGCCCCTTTCCGTGCTTTCGTAAGAGGAATCAATGGAGCGTCGCTCGCAAAATACTTTGCACTCGTATTGGAAGACGACGAAAACACACCCACCGCCATTGAAAACATTTCAGAAACAGAAAACGCCATCAAAAGCGGCAAATACCCCATCTACACAATCGACGGAAAAAACGCAGGCAATGATTATAGCATCCTAAAAAGCGGAGAAATCTATATCGTCAATGGTAAAAAGTTCTACAAATTCTAATTCACGCCCAATGAAAGAAAAGTCATATATTTGCCCACGCATAATAGTTATTAAAATCGAAAGCGAAGGACTGCTGGAACTCTCGCTTGGCGTAAGCGGAAATAACTATGCAACTACAGGAGGCGACGCTAAACAAGATATTTTTGATGACGAAGATTCCGGTTGGGACGAAGAAGAACAACCACATCCATCAATTAATAACTGGTAGGCAACAAGCCCTAAAATAAGGAGATACGAGCGATGAAAAAAATGCATACGGTTCCCCGTAAATTTCTATACGTATTGCGTTGCGCGCGCATACGGTTAGCCGTAAATTTCTTCCCGTATAGAAATTTACGGGGAACCGTATAGAAATTTACGGCTAACCGTATGCAATTTCAAGAGCGTGCGCAAAGCCCGATTTCAGGACTCGGAAACAACTAAAAACCGAGCCGCATGAAAGGCAAAAAACAACCCGACAAAAACGGCTCGCCATTAAGACAGCCAAAGAGAGATAATAATTGTTTTTTTAATATTTAAAACTTTAAACACATGAAAATAAAGCTCGTAAAGCGGAAGAATCCGCAAAACAAAGCAGAAGAAAAGCATTATGCCAGTCCGGTGAACGCTGGGCGGAAAACAATGCGCGACATCGCACAAGACGTCGCCGGGCGCTCATCGCTAACGCGCGGAGACATCGAGAACGTTATCTTTAACTTCCTCGACCGCCTGCCGGCCTACCTCACAGATGGATTCAGCGTACAACTCGGCGAACTCGGTACGCTCCGACTGTCTCTATCGTCGAAAGGCTCGGCAGACGAGAAAACATTCGACGTCGAAACCATCAAACCGCACGTTGTCCTCACACCCGGCGTCGAGTTCAAAGACAAACTGCGCAAAATCTCCTACGAACGCGTCAAAGAAAAGAAAGAGGAAAAGAAACCAAATCCCTGACGCACCAACATCTCCCTGAATAAAAGATACACCGATATCTTTAAACAAGAAACACTGCGAGGCGGAGCAACACCCATCAACGGGATGCTCCGCCTCGCTACAATATATTGAACCGCCTGAAACAGCGCGTTACCTTGTTCTTTCCTGCTTTCCGATGAGAAATATTGAGTACTCAGTCGGCCTCGAGGCTATATCTGCATACCGACCGTATGATATATCCTGGATTGTAGACCCAAATATTCATCCCATCCTGACAGACAGAGCTTACAGACACAACGCCTGCCCCTATATGCGGCATGTCGACCGCGTGGAAATCTTTTTGATTTATAAAGAAGAAGCGCATGTAAAGTTGTGAAGACTTATCGCTAAATGTGGGCACGATATAAATCGTGAAGGATGAGACGACCAACGCTGTTACGATAGTGAGCCGGGTCGGAGAAATAATGATAATCAGTGAAAGCAATATGCGCACGGTCAGAGTAGTCGACAACGTTGTATTGCCCGAAGATTTTTTTAAGTAGTTCAATGTCAGTATGATTCACAGCACCAGTTTTATAGGCTGGGCCTATGGCTATTTTGAGGTTGGTGTGGTGTTTATCGCATATTCGTTTGATGCGGAGAAGGCAAGCCAGTTGGGCGTGAAATATAACAGGCTTCCGCTCTGTGAAAACGTAATTCTCAGCGCGTGCTGATAGCCATTCGGGCGTCTGCCAGAAACGTTCGCCTTGTTTATGGATGAGCGGCTCGGCATAGGGTATGGCGTCGTTGGTGAAACGGGTGCGCAGACGGCCATGGTTGTTTATAACGCCATTCATATCGTCTGTGTAACGGTGGGTGAATCGATAGCGCAGATATTTTTTGAGGAATTTTAGTGCAAAGAAAGCCTGAAGGTGGGTTGTTTGATAAGCTATCCAGCTTTGGCCGCTTACTTCGGGTGGTACGGAATATGTTGCACCTTTTTGTGGAAGACCTCGCGAAAGGAAATCAACTTCGCCTACGATGAGAAGGTTCCTGATTTTTTGTCCGGGCTGACGGTCGAGAGCTTCGAGTTTAAGGCACATGTCGGCCAGTCCCTCGGCATTACCGAAGAATCTAAACGGACTGCCATTGATATATTGCAGCCAGTCGGCGGTGTTAAAAGCTTTGGTACACGACGAGCCCATGATGAATGAATCGTAGTGACGGATGTGGCGAAACATTTTGTATTTTTTCCATCCAACTGTTCCTTCTGATTGCATAACGATGGGCGAGTCGTAGTCGTTGTAGTTTCGAATTACCATGAAAGGGTCAACCCAAACATAAAAAGCTATAACCAGGGCAAAGGGTAAGGCAAGGAGAATTGTTTTAAGATAGAATGCGAGTATCTTCATTTGTTAGAATTGTGTGTAGATGAAGTTTTCAACTCCGAAAGCACCAAAAGCAAAGAGAATGGTTGCAAAAACGAAATAGGCAGCCCATCTTACAAGAGGATTGGCACGGCGCAGTCTGTCGATAAGTGAGTGTTGACTTTCGGCCCATTCGGCGGCGAACATCAGAACGACGGCAATGCCGAACACAATCCAATAAAAATCGGTTAGGCCGAGTTTTAGCTCTTTTATGCCGGTTGTGAATCCATCGAATAAGTGACTGTATACATAGAACACTTCACGTGTATTTTCGAGTCGGAAGAATAGCAGTGATAATGCGAAGAGTACGTAGGTTCGGATTGTCATTAATGGGGCGTATATCCTTGGAGCTTTCTTTTGGAACCATTCGTGTTGTCGAGCGGTTGCCTGTTCGAAAACCACAAGTAGGCCTTGGAATAATCCGTAGGCGGCAAAGGCTATTCCGGCTCCGTGCCACACACCTATAACGATGAAAGTGACGAGCAGAGATAGTCTGATTCCCCATACTCCGTGTTTACGAAGCGAGGCCGAGAGAGGTGTGAAGACATAATCACGTACCCAAAAGGAGAGCGACATGTGCCATCGTCGCCACAGTTCGGTAGTGGATTGTGATGTGAAGGGTCGATTGAAGTTAGGCGACAGACGAAAGCCGAACATCTGCCCGATTCCTATTGCCATGAGAGTATAGCCGGCGAAATCAGCGTAGAGTTGAATGGGGTAGAGCATAGTTACCTGGAGCAGTTGCATGGAAGTTGCGTTGTGCACATCAACGAATACTCCATCGAGGGAAGGAGCAATCCGATCGGCAATCATTAGCTTCATGAAAGCTCCGCCAGCCAGAGTCATGAGTCCGCGGACGGTTTGTTCGTAGTTGAACATACGGGCTTTTTTGATTTGCGGTAGCAGTTGGTCGGCACGTTCGATAGGACCCGATAGAAACTTCATGAAGAGTAACATGTAAAGGGCGAAGTCTGGGAGGCTGTTTTCGGGTTCTTCCTCCCAATAGATTTCTATGAGATAAGCCAACGCCTGGAAGGTGTAGAACGATATGCCGAGCGGAAACACGCCGACAGCATATCGTGCCGCTATCCACACAGCAATGAGTAGGGCTATGGAACCCCATAATATAAAAGGTGCACTGCGCCGATCGATTTTCCTAGCAAGTAATCTACCGGCATAGAAGCTGAAAAGAGTTATGCCGACGGCAAAAGCCAGGTGAACCAGGCTGTTATAACCTATGAACGCTGCACTTGCCATGAGCAACAAGGCTCGTTGCCAACGGCGGTTCGGAAATAGATAGTAGAGCACGAATACTACTACCAATCCGGCAGCGAAAGGTAGAGAAACAAATTCCACGATACGGTTATGCTATCTTCTTGAGAATGGTGTCGCAGAGTTCTCCCACATTGGCGAGCTTCACGATTTCGCGCATCTTGAAATGGATATCGTAGTGTTTTTCTATTTCGCCGATTAGCATGAGGTTGGTCATTGAATCCCATCCGTCAACATCCTTTGCACTCATGTCGTAGGTAAGGGTAAGTTTGTTGTTTAGAACGCGCCTGAAAATGTCGTTTAACTGCTGGAGGATTTCTTCTTTGGTCATTGGATTATATGTTTTTGATGATGTTCGATATTCTTTGTTTATCAATTTTTCCGCTTGTATTCATAGGGAAGACTGGGATGAAGTTCATTTCGGCGGGTAACATATAGGTGGGCAGGAATTGTTTGAGATGTTCGGAGAGTGCGACACGGAGATTGTCGTCGTCGGTTCGCTCCACGACCAGATGAATCTTTAAACCATGCAACGGATGTTCCATAGCCATGGCAACCACGGCAGTATTGTCGACGAAGAAGCGGCGAGCCACGCACTCAATTTCGCTTAGCTCAATGCGGAAGCCCTGAATCTTTATCTGCGAATCAGTTCTACCGTAGTAGTTTATGTCACCGTCGAGGTCGATGTCGCAGATGTCGCCCGTGCGATAGAAACGCTTACCATCAAGGTTGAAAAATGATGTGTTGTTTTTCTGCTCGTCGTGCCAATAACCCGGCGTAAGTTGTTCGCCAGCCAAACATAGCTCACCTTTCCTTCCTGTTGGCAGTGGTACTAGGTCTTCATCTACTATGACTGCTTCCGTACCAGGCATAACCCTCCCTATACTTATTATTCCGTTGGCTTGCTTATTTTTACCTTCGCGTCGATAGCAATAATCGGTGCAATAGATAGTGTTCTCCGTTGGCCCGTAGACATTGTGAATTTCAGCCTTCGTGGCACACTCACTCCAAGCTTTGAGATCGTCAGCCGGTAATCCTTCTCCGGCGAAGAGCGACAGCCGCAGCTCTGGGAGATTAAGCTCATTCATATAGGGGCGTAGATAATGAATAACCGATGGCACCATCATTGTGAACGTGAGTTTTTGTTCATCGAGTAGTTCGAATACGGCCTGATATTTAATCTTCTTGGGTGACACTGTGTAGGCACATGCTCCGGCGAGTGCGGGTAGCAGAAAGGATTGAACGGAAAGGTCGAAAGTGAGGTCGAACATTTGCAAGCAGCGATCGTTTTCGTTGAGTATGAAGCCAGTTCGCCGAACCGATTCAACGAATGCTGCTAGGTTATGCCGCGTCACAGGTACGCCTTTCGGTCGGCCTGTACTACCCGATGTGAAAAGAATGTAAGCTGGCACATCGTCGGCACACATTGTTACAGGTTTCATCGGCTCTGATTCAATGGGCAGATTCTGTGGGCAGATAACTCTTCGATTGCCATATTGAGCACCTTCCTCCGAGTCGATAATTGTTTCGATACCCATCTGACAGATTATGTTTTCGCACCTTTGTTTGGGTTGCAGCGGATGCAGGGGTATGTAGCATTTACCCTCCATCCATATGGCGAGAATCGAAGCATAGGTGAGAAGATTGTCGTGTGCTGCCAGTGCAATATATTGTCCAGGAACTTCGTGAAGTGTTTTTCTAATTCTGGTCACGGCAGCGATAAGTTCATTATAGGTTGAATACTGTTCTTGAATAAAAAACGCATTGCGCTCCCCATGACACGTCATGGAGAGCTGCAATGGTTCTATCACACAATCATAAAAACTCATTTTGTAGATTAAATTTAGCGCGGACTGTTCCATCAGCGCCGGAGTCTCCTTATTGTTTCCATCAGCTAAACACTATCTGTCTTGATTATTGCCTGTACGAAAATAGGGTTTAACGTTTTTTTGAATCATGGAATACTGTTTGGCAGGGAAATGGGGTAGGAGGCAGATACTAACTTCACTTGGGTTCGATGTAGGATAAAGGGAATATATCTGCCACCTGATGAGGGCAACTAAAGGATGTGAAAATCTCGCTCGGGCTTTTAAGGCGCGAGCGAGATTTCATTGTCCTTTACAGTGCTTCATGTACTGTTGTGTATAATAAGTTATACAAACGTGTATAATAAGTTATACAAACGTGTATAATGAATCATACAAACGTAAAATTACCACTACTCAATTTGTTTGCTCTACGTTATTTGGGAACGCTTCGTTTTTTTTCACTACGAGGGAAGGTACTGTATGGGCCTGATAAGTTAGGGTATGATTGGAATCTTGTACTGTTTTGATCCTTTCAATGTAGCCCGAAATGCATGAGTGATAGCGTTGTTTTTCGTTTGCACAGCACGAAAAGAGGCCTGCTATATGTTGCGTTCCATGATTTCGATACACATCCGGGCGTTATGATAGGGGCATTTCCAGAAACCGGCTTTGTCGCCTTCGCGGTCGAGTGTGCCGTTAGCGAGTACGGCCCAGTGCCATTCTCCGTGTTCGCGGTCGATGAGTTTTTGCCTGATGAACTCCCAGCAGCGGATGGCGTCGCCCAGAGCACGAGCATCGCCGAAATGTTCGTATAGGTTGGCGTGTCCAATTACGCTTTCGCATTGCACCCACCATTGGCGTTGTTTATCGGCATAACCGGTGTTGGTGTTGAGTTCGTATATCATACTGCCGTCTTGTTGTAATCCTTCGTCGGCCGCCTTGGCAATTTTTTGGATGATTGGCTCGATACGTTTCAGTTCGGTGGGGTCGGCTAGCACGAGTGCGCTTTCGTGGAGTAGCCAACTGGCTTCGATGTCGTGCCCGAATGATTGTAGATTGCGTTTGCTTTTCCATTGTTGGTTGAAAAAGAGGTCTAGATGTCCGGTGTCGGGATTGATGATTCTATTGGTGAACAACTCAAGCAAATTTCTCACGGCCTGTTCCACTTCGTGTTCTATTTGTTCGAGGATTGCGTTTTTTGTCCAGCTGCGAAGTGTTCTTAGCAGATTGGTGTAGGGTTCGATAATGTGCAGGTGGGTGTTCATGGTTCGTTCGAGATTCTCGTCTTTATCCGACAAGCGCATGTCGGCAATAGGTTGCCAGTCCTGGGTGAGAGCTTCGATATATCCGCCGTCAGCTTGTCGAGCGTGGTTTTCGATGTCGTGGAAGAGTTCAATTGCTTTGGTCAGCGTTTCATTGTCGCCGGTTGCACGTGCATATTCGCTTAGTGCGTAGACTGCGAATCCGATGGCGTAGGTTTGCTTTTTCGTATCGAGTGGCATGCCTTTATAGTCGACGCTCCAAAAGACTCCACCGTGTTTGCGGTCGAGGAATTTCTCAAGGAAATAATCGCGTGCTCGTTGAGCGGCTGCGAGATATTCTGGTTTGCCAAGCACGCGATATGCGGCTGCGAAAGCCCATAGGATTCGGGCGTTCATCACTGTTCCTTTTTCGGCTTCGGGATGAACGATGTTGTGTCCGTCGATACGTCCGTAGTAGCCTCCGTTTTGCTGGTCGGTTACTTGTTCAATCCAATATTTCAGGATGTTCTCTTCGAGGCATTTTCTAAACTGTTTTTTCAATTGTTCCATGGGTTTAATTGGTTTGTCTGATTCGTTTAAGTTCGTTGTTTATGTTATTTATTTTCTTGGTTGTGAGCGGATAGAAATAAACCACCACCATTGCCAGCAGTGCTACTCCAGCCGGAATAAAACTCATTAGCATGCGCAGCGTGTCGAGTGCTTCGGCGGGCTGAATTACGTCTCCCTTTGTCAGCACGGCGGGGTCGGAAACATATCCCACGCCGGCCAGCAGCCACATCACGGCCGAACCACCGAGCGCGCCACCGAACTTCTGCGCCATCGAGCTGGAAGAGAAGATAAGTCCTGTTGATGCGGTTCGGAATTTCAGTTCGGCATAGTCGGAAACGTCGGCATACATGCTCCAAACGAGCGGGCTCATTATTCCTGTCAGAATCGATATTACAATCTGCATGACCAGCATCGCCCAATATCCACCAGGGGTTGAGGGAATAAAGAAGAATGCTATGCTGAACACCACCAGGGCGGCATTTACCAGGATGAAAGTGGTTTTCTTGCCCAGTTTGCTGGCAATCGGCACGGTTATGGCCACGCCTAGCATATTGCTCACTTCGCCTACGCCAAGGAACAGTCCGGCATAGAAGGCGATTTGTGTTGCGAAGAATACGAGCGATGCGTTTGACCCGATGATGTCGGCAAAGAAATAGGCCACTGTTGAGCCGCGAACCGTGTTGAAAAGGTTGAAACAGAGTGCGGCTACGATGAGCAGCCACCAGGGTTTGTTGCGCAGAAGACTGCTAATGTCGGCCCCCACGCTAACCTTTGATTCGGTTCGCAAATGCTCACGAGTGAGCGTAAAGCACAGCACGAACAGCACTAAACACGCGGCAGCTATGGCCACCATGGCGTAGAACCATCCGCCCGAAGTGCCGTATCCGCCGAATAGATTGGTGAGCGGTTCCCAGCAAAACAGGGCTATGAACGAGCCGCCATAGGCAAAGAACATTCGGAAGGATGAAAAAACGGTTTTCTCGTTCGAATCGTCGGTCATAACGCCAAGCATTGCGCCGTAGGGCACATTAATGGCGGTGTAAACGGTCATCATGAGTATGTATGTAACGTAGGCCCACACAAGCTTGGCCCCGTAACCCCAGTCGGGAGTTGTAAACAGCAGCACGCCGGCTATCGAGAAGAAAGGCGCAATCCACAGCAGATAGGGGCGATATTTTCCCCATCGGGTGTGTGTTCGGTCGGCTATTATTCCCATCATGGGGTCTGACACGGCGTCCCAAATTCGGGTTATAAGCATCAGCACGCCGGCGTCGACCAAACTGAGGCCGAAGATGTTACTATAAAAGAACGGAAGATAGTATGAGAATATCTTCCAGAACATGCTCGACGACATGTCGCCGAATCCGTATCCGATTTTTTCTATCAGTTTCGATTTCATCATTGGTTTTGTTTTTGATTTACGGGCGGCCGACCGAACCCTTGTCTCCACCATCGCCAATTCGGGCGGTAGGCCGCGGTAGGGACAGACAGGACAGACACGGGGCTACCGCCATAATTAGGGCGTACTTATCCCAACGCCCTATTCCGGGCTATCAACTCCTTTATTGTTTCAACCGATGCGGCAGTGGTAAGACCGTCTTCGGGCGTGTTAAGACAATAATCCGTGAGACGCGCAATGGTCGACTCGGCTACGTGCATTCGGGTGTCGGAAGAGGCGTAATAGATTAGCACTCTACCATCCGGGTCGGCAATCCAACCGTTTGAGAACACAACGTTCATTACGTCGCCCACATATTCTTCGCCCTTGGGAACCATGAAATATCCGCCCGGCTGAGCGATGACGCGCGTAGGGTCGTCGAGAGCTGTCATATAGAGATATAGCACATAACGCAATCCGCTAGCGCAGGCCCTAACGCCGTGGGCCAGATGTAGCCATCCCTGGGGAGTCTTGATGGGGTGGGGGCCCTCGCCGTTTTTCACCTCCATGATGGTGTGATAGTGGCGCGGATTGATTATTTGCTCGTAGGTTATCTCGGCGTGTTCGATGTCGCTAACCGTGGCCCAGCCTATTCCGCCGCCCGAACCGGTGTCGATGAATCCGTCTTGCGGACGGGTATAGAAGGCGTACTTGCCGTCTACAAACTCGGGGTGCAGAACAACATTGCGCTGCTGCGAACGACTTTTAAGGTCGGGCAACCGCTGCCAGTCTACAAAATTCTTGGTTCGGGCAATACCGGCCGTTGCAGTGGCAGCCGATAGGTTGGCGGGCTGCGAATCGTCGTGTCGTTCGGCGCAGAACACGCCGTAAATCCACCCGTCTTCGTGGGCTGTGAGACGCATGTCGTAAACGTTCGTAGCCGGAATCGTGTCCTCCGGCAACGTGATGGGTTCGGGCCAGAATCGGAAGTTGTCCACACCGTTCGGGCTCTCGGCCACGGCGAAGAAACTTTTGCGGTCGGCACCCTCGACGCGCACAACCAGAAGGTAGCGACCGTTCCACTTCATGGCTCCGCTGTTGAGCGTGGCGTTCATCATGATGCGCTGCATCAGGAAGGGATTCGTGTCGGGATTGAAATCGTATCGCCATTCGAGTGGCGTGTGTTCGGCCGTGAGTATGGGATTTTCGTAACGGGTGAATATTCCGTTGTCCCACTCTTCGGGGCGATTTGGCCGCGCGAGTAACTCTTCGTGCCGGGCGCGCAGGGCCTTGACTCTTTCTTTGAAATCTTGCATAATCTTTATTCGTTGGATTAATCCTTATAATCCCAGATGTTTTTTAATCCATGATTGCCATTCGTCCCATTGTTCCTGGAGCCAGAAGTGCCCCGTGGTTGGGTATACCGACAAGGTTTTCGTGCCGGGGTAGATGTTATAAACTCCGTAGCTCGAGGTGGGTGGAACGGCCTCGTCGTTGTAGCCGAACGAGAACCATGCGGGTTGTTTGCAGCGGCGGGCAAAGTTTACTCCGTCGTAGTATCGTGCTCCTTCGATTCGTGCCTTCACGAGCGGCGAATCTTTCTGTCCGATGAAATAGTGGGGCCATCCGCCGGCCACGCCGTGCAGTTCGGCTTCATAGTCGCACATAGCGTCGTGAACGGCTGCGAGGAATGTAACTCTGTCATCGAGCGCCGCTGTGGCGAGGGATAGGAATCCGCCTTGTGATGCGCCTGTCACGCCGAGCACGCGATGGTTCCACTTCGGCAGCTGGGCAATGAAATCGACCGCCCGGACGGCTCCCGTAATCACGCGTTTATAGTAATTGCGTTCGGGTTCGTCGAGATTCACGGCCCAGTAGTTGTCGAGCGCACCGCCTCGGAGGAGGTCGTAAACTTTCTGTTCCATCGTAACGGGAATGCCGTGTATTCCAATCTCCAGAACGATGCATCGACCCGGTGCCGTGTAGGTATCGCCCGAATATGGCCGCACGCCTGCTCCGGGCACACGCAATAGGGCCGGATATTCGCCGGTTTGCTTCGGAACGGTTAGAATACCGTAGATTCTCGACTCGGGAGTATTGTTTACGAAGCTCACTTCGAACACATCGTCAAGTTCGGTCGACCGTTCGGGCAGAAGTCTCATCCGCGGGTCGAGATTGTTTTTCCGAGCCTCCTGGAGTGCCCGCTTCCAAAAGGTGTCGAAATCGACCGGATTCTGCGCGAAAGGCCTAATCTGTTCGGGCGAGAAGCCAACGGTGCATATACCCGAATATTTGCGTCCGTCGATATGCGTCGTAGCTTTCAGTCTATAGAATCCCGGTTCTTTCAGTTGCGCTTTCCACTTCGTCGAGCCGTCTTTCAGCACCATTTGTTTGTGCGTATCGGCAAATAGTTCCTTGCCCGCTTCGAGTTCCACTTTCGCCCCTCGGAGCGGCACTCCGTTTCGCTGAACGGTTAGCGTCATTTCTGCCGTTTCACCGGTTCGATAATTCCAATCCATTCTGTCGGGCACGATATTCACCTCTACGGCTCGACCTCTGATTTGCGCCATAGTAGGAAGCACGGCAGCCAGTAGGAGGATGCTCGTCAATGTACGTTTGTTCATCGTTCTATCTTGTTTATTTCTAGGAATATTCACGTCGGCAAAGATACTCGGCGTCTCCTTCAAAAGCATAATACTTTTTTTGCGGATGCTAGGCCTAACGCTTCAACCTTTTAGTGTGTCCGACCATGGTGGAATGGGAGATTCATTCGCGATTCGTCCGGTCGACATGCTTTTCGACTGTGCGGGAATGAAAATTCGTCCGAAATTCCACTGCGCCGACGGCGATGCGCTGAAGAAATGAGGAAAAACATTCCAGTTCGGCCGGTATCTACTGGAGAGAGTCTTCGAAATAGGCTATTTTACACAAACAACTTAAACTCTTTGTGTGAAATAGGCTATCTTACACAGTCTCTGTAAACTCTTTGTGTGAAATAGCCTCTGACACACAGTCTCTGTAAACTCTTTGTGTGAAATAGCCTCTGACACACGCTTTCTTTAAACTCTCTGTGTGAAATAGTCTCTGTCACACACTCTCTTTAAACTCTTTGTGTGAAATAGCCTCTGTCACACACTCTCTGTAAGTTCTCTGTGTGAAATAGCCTCTGCCACACAGTCTCTTTAAGTTCTTTGTGTGAAATAGTCTCTGCTACACAGTCTATGTAAACTCTTTGTGTGAAATAGTCTCTGCCACACACTCTCTGTAAGTTCTTTGTGTGATTTGTCGATAAATTCCGGATAATACCACTCGCGCACGGTCATATATCTCTCAATTACATGATTTCCTGAGAAGAAACCTCTTAATCTCTGAAGAAACGGTG
>ERZ773067.396-NODE-396-length-26852-cov-4.627831_pt1 | contig 26852 bp, 28 predicted proteins | sample MGYA00580622_ERZ773067 | MGnify/ENA primary metagenome ERZ773067 (study PRJEB29015, sample SAMEA2737998) | human oral metagenome | biome: human oral; feature: human-associated habitat; material: dental | place: China | collected 2113 ...
CTGCCACCATTCGGAAGGCTCATGGATCGAGCGCGAGGCAAAGGACTGGGACTTCCCCATCATCTACATTGAGGAATCCGAGATCGGCACGCTCAAGAAGATCCAGCAGTTCTCCATGGGCTTCCCGCTTCCCGCCGAATCCGACGCCTGCGCCGCCGCGCTCAACGCGAGGCTCGGCGATAAGATCCACGCCTACCCGAACGCCTGCAGTCTCGACATCACGCCCGTCGGCGTCGGCAAGGATCAGGGCATACGCACGCTGCTCTCCGTCATGGGCTGGGACGGCGCGGAAGTTTTCGCCATCGGCGACGAGACGAACGACCTGCCGATGCTCAAGGCATTCGACGGCTATACGCTGACGACGGCGCGAAAAGCGATTCAAAAGCAGGCGAAGGAAGTTTTCCCGAGCGTCGGCGCGATGATGCTGACCTATCTGTAAGGCAAGCCCGAAGGGCGCAGCCGCACAGGCAATAGGTCGCATGTGAAAACGTCCCAAGAACGCGAGCCGAAGGCGAAGCGCGATTGGCTGACGTTGACCACCCGGGGTTAGCTCAGCGGAGAAACCCTCATTTTAAAGGAGGAGCAGCCATGACCATGGACAAGAAGAAATACGACGAGGTGCTCGCCGCCTTCAGCATCAGTGACGACGAGCTTCAGAAGATTTCCGCCGACTTCGAGGCGGAAATGCAGGCGGGACTTGAGGGCGAAAATTCCACGCTGCGCATGCTGCGCTCCTACGTCGCCCTGCCGACAGGCAAGGAAATCGGCGATTTCCTCGCGCTCGATTTCGGCGGCACAAACGTACGCGCTCTGCACATCCTCCTGCACGGAGGCGGCAGGTACCAGGTCATCAAGAAGGCGGCGAAGCCCCTGACCAAGCCGGGCGTCTACGACTACGTATCGGAAAGCGCCACCGCCGAGGAGATGTTCGACTTCCTCGCCGAACTCATCGACGAGGCCATCGAGAGCAATCGCTCGACGACGTACCTGCTCGGTCACACCTTCTCCTTCCCGTCGGTGCAGACCGACCTCTACAACGCCAAGCTCATCACTTGGACGAAGGAGTTCGCGACGCAGGGCGTCGAGGGCAAGGTCGTCAACGACCTTCTGAAAGAAGCGCTCGCACGGCGCGGCGCACGAAACGTCATCCCCGTCGCCGTCATCAACGACACCGTCGCCACGCTCCTTGCCGCCGCCTACAAGAAGCCGAACGCCTACATCGGCTCGATCTACGCCACAGGGCAGAACACCTGCTACTTCGAGGAGTTCACGGACGGCTCTGAAGTGCCCACCGTCATCAACATGGAATCGGGCGGCTTTGGCAAGCTGCGCCCGACAAAGTATGACAGGCACATCGACGAAACCTCCGAAAAGCCCGGCGCACAGCACCTCGAAAAGATGGTCTCAGGACGCTACCTCGGCGAAATCTACGGCGAGGCGCTCGCCGACATCCTCGGCAAGGCCGCTCCTTTCTCCTTCACGAGTATCGACCTTTCCACCATCGTCGCCGACGCCTACCTCGACCGTCACGAAACCGCTGCCATCCTCGAAGAAAAGACGGGCGAAAAGTTCAACGCGCTTGAGCTGAACCTGCTGCAAGATCTCGCGGGCGTCATCATCGCGCGCTCCGCCCGTCTCGTCGCCGCGACCTTCGCAGGCATCGTGCGCCATCGCGCACATGGCGCGGAGATCAAGGAACAGCACATCGCCATCGACGGCTCCGTCTACGAGAAGATGCCCCTCGTCGCCGAAAACCTCAAGAAAGCGCTCACCGACCTCCTCGGCGACGAAGCAGAAAAGATCCACATCGTCCTTGAAAACACCGGCTCCGCCCTCGGTGCCGCCCTCGCCGCCGCCATGACGGTGGAAAGGTGATGCCTGCACAAAATGTTCTAGCTATCCGCTAGGAAACGTGATATAATCTAACCAGTAGTAAGGTGTTTTTCGTATACGGCTTCGCCGTGTACTCGCCCTTACATGGAACCAATCAACCGGCCGATTTGCCGTCGGCTTTTTGGGAGTTTCCCTGTAACAAAGGAGGTTTTTGTATGACCATAACGAAAGATATGGGCATCGGAGAGGTTGTCCAGAAATATCCCGCCACCGTTCCCGTATTCATGAGTGCAGGCATGGGCTGCATCGGCTGCGCCGCCTCGCACTTCGAGAACATCGAGCAGGGTGCGCTCGCACACGGCATCGACATCGACGCCTTGATGAAGGGTCTGAACGAAGCTGTCGCTGCGGGCTGATCTTCACGAAAAAAACTGCCGCAAGCCAGAAGGCTTGCGGCAGTTTTTTCATGCGCTTTCCAAGCAAAGAGGGCTGCTCCAAGAAGCGAAATCTCGCTTTTCGGAGCAGCCCTCTCTCGATTTGTTTCTCAGTTGTCCGCCCAGATGGTCTTCATCGTATCGCCGAAGGTCTCATCGAGGTGCTGCAGGATGACGTCGAGGATCGTGCGCACGATGTCCGGCTCGAATCCCTCGTCGGAGGCGGGCAGGCAGGCATCGAGGACGAGGCTGCCGTCTTCCACCGTGTAGTACTTGAACACCTTGTAGCGGCTGTTCATCTCGTTGATGTATGCCGCGAGGTCGCTCTCGTTCTTCTCGTTGACGACCTTGCTGCCGACGATGACGCGCACAATGCCGTAGATGGAAGCGTCAAGGATGACGATGACAGGCAGGAACTGACCCTTGATCTCCATCGAGGAGCGGTAGAGCACCGTGCCGTACTCATCGCCGACTTCCTGCTTCTGGAACGCCTGAATGTCAAGCTCCTTGAGCATCGCGTCGAATTTCTCTGCCTTTTCGGACTTGACGGCTTCCGCCGCTTTTTCCGCTTTCTTCTTCGTGTCCTTTTCTTCTGCTTCGAGCTTTTCTTCTTTTTCTGCCATGTGAACTCTCCTTTTCCTTGCGGAAGAACCGCGCCAAATGTTTGCGGCGGGCCTCCGGCATCTCGGGAAAATCGCTTCCCTGTCTTCTAAACATCCTTCGACGCCGCTTTTTCAAGGAAGCGGCGCGCGAGGATGACGGCGACAAAATCATCGACAGGCTCGGGCGGCACGAGCATTGAGACGGGCAGAAGCCTCCTCCAGCCGCGCGGCGGACGCGCCTGCCAGTACGCCCGCTTCGCCATGTCCGTCGTGCGGTACTCATCGACGAGCACCACGCGCAAATCGGGCACGGCCTCTTCTATGCGCTTCTTCGCTTCCCCGCTCGTCGTGCCATTTCCAAGCACAAGGGTAGTAAACGCATACCTAGAATATTTATCGTTGATTTCAAGCCCGAGCTTAAGCGTTTCGATCACTTTTTGGAAAAGCACCGCGCCGTGCACGTCGAGAACTGCAAATCCGCACTTCTCGCGGCCGGGATCGACGGCGGCGAGCGTCTCCGCCTCCATCATTCGGCCTCTCGCTCAACCTTGATGTTGAGCCGCAGAGGACCGAGTGCATCGGTGTCATCTCGCGCATAGGCGGAGAGGAGGATCATGCCGTAAAGCGGTTCGAGTGTCTGCACGATATCATACACCTGCTCACCGTCGATGACGCCGACCGTACCGCGGATCGGATCGGGCAGAATGCCGTGTGCCGAAGCGGCGGCATTCACGCGCTTCAAAAAGTCCATGACGACTTCCTGCGATGCCTGCGCACCGCCCGTGCCCGTCAGACGATACGATTGCGCGAGGATGAATTCTCCCTGCCGATAGACGATGCTGTTCGGATGCAGGTCGAGGGCGGCGCGCACGGCTTCACCGCGCACGAGGTTGCCCGCTGCGACGATGCGCACGACCATGTCGCCCGGGCCTTTGGCTATGCGTGCGACGGCGTCATCGACCTCGGGCGAGTATACCCAGATCTCGCCGTCCGGCAGATCTTTGCCAAGGTGTGCTGAGACGTTGCGGCTCGCGAGCTGTGCGAGTGCCGTGACGTCGGCGCGCACATCGTCCTCGGGGCGTCCGCCCTTGATGACGCCCGCCGCGATGACCTCGCCCGCGCGATAGACGATGTCGCCCTCGCGGATGATCTCAAGCCCGCGGCGCAGCTCCTGCGTGCGCATTTCCAGCGCCTTCTTATCGCCGCTAAGCTGCGCGTTGCTCGTCGCAAGCGCCGCATTCTCCGTGCCAAGCGTTTCATTCGCCGCACCGAGCGCATCGTTTTCTGCCGCAAGTGATTGGTTCAGCCCGTCGAGCGCGGCATTTTTCTTTGCGAGCGCATCGTTCTTCTCTGCGAGCGCACGGTTGCCCGCAGAGAGCTTTTCGGCTTCCTCTTCGAGCGACTTGACGCTGCCCTTGAGATCGGCGAGCGCCTTGTCCGCCGCCGCCTGCTCGGCACGTGCCGCGGTAAGCTCGGCCGACGCATCCTTGAGCTTTTCCTCCGTTTCCCGCATCGAGCGGTTGAGCTGCTCCATGCCGAAGAGCGCCGTGCGCACGTTTTCCGACGCGGCGGCAAGGATGATGAATGTCAGCGTCGTGATGACGAAGCCCGTGACGATGGTGACGATGGTCGACGTATGACGCGGCCTGAGGCCGAAGAGTGACAGACGCTTCTTGCCGACCTTCGTGCCCACGCGGTCGCCGATGACGGCGATGACGCCGCCCGTGATGATCAGCACGAGTATCAAGACGATCCCGTACATCAAGACATGCTCCTTTCTCTCCCGAGAGTTTTCCCCTTTATGGCGGGAAAATCCGCCTCTTTCTTGTCAGTGCGCCGCCTCGCGCATCAGGTACGCTCCGATGAGAAGACCCGCGACATTCGGCAGCCAGACGGCATAGGCGGGGTTCAGTGCGCCCGACTGCCCGAGCGCCCCCGCGAGCGTCATGAGAACATAGTAGCAAAAGAAGATCAAGAGGCTCAAGCCGATGCCGCGCGAGGAGCTGCTGCGCGTCGGCTGGATGCCGAGCGGCACGCCGATGATGGCGAAGACGAGGCTCGCCATCGGAATCGTGATGCGCTGATAAAGCTCCGTCTCCAATTTCTTCGTATCGACGAACTGCGTGCGCATGAGTTCGATCTGCTGACGCAGCTCCTTCATCGTCAGCTCCTCCGGCTTCTTCTGCTCGCGCACGATGCGCCCGGGACCGGCGTTGATGGGCAACACCTGCTTGTCGAAGCGCATCGTATGCTCTGCCTTGCCGCCGGAAACCTCGTAGATCGCTCCCCGATACATCGTCCACTGCGTGCCCTCCCACTTCGCATAGGCGGCATCCTGCACGTACTTCGTCTCACCCTGCTCGAACGACTGCAGCGTCACGCCTTCGAGCGTTTCCGTTGCAGCGTCGTAGCGACGCGCATACATGAGGCGCTGCATCTCGCCGTCCTTGATCTCCTTGATGACGATGTGATCCTGCGACTTGGGTGCGGCGTTGCCCTGGATCTCGTAGGCGATGACGTTCTCGTAGGCGTTGTTCGCGCGCGGTACGATATGCTCCGTGAAGAGGATGGAAAAGATGCTGACGACGACGCCGAGAACGATGACGGGCGCAGCGATGCGGTAGAAGCTCACGCCGCACGACTTCATCGCCGTGATCTCGCTCGAACTCGACAGCCTGCCAAACGTCAAGAGCGCCGCCAAGAGCATCGACATGGGAAATGTATAGATGGCGATAGCGGGCAGGCTAAAGATGAACATCTTTACGACGGAGCCAAACGATGCGCCGTATTCCGTAATGTACTGCGCGATGCGAAAGAGCGTGCCGGAGCCGACGAATACGGCAGACGTGCCGCATATACCGAAGAAGAAGGCGAGGCAGACCTCACGGAAGATGTATTTGTCCAAAAGTCGTATCTGCATAAGGACGCTCCTATAACGTGAAGTTGTCGCCGAGGTAGAACTTGCGTGCCAGATCGCTCGCGGCGATGGTCGCACTGTCCCCTTCGAGGAGGATCTTGCCGTCGTTCAGGATGTAGGCGCGATCGACGATGTGCAGCGTCTCGCGCACGTTGTGATCGGTGATGAGGATGCCGATACCTCGCTTGCGCAGATACGCGATGATCTCCTGTATGTCGGCGACGGCGATGGGATCGACGCCTGCAAACGGCTCGTCGAGCAGGATGAACTGCGGCTCGATGGCGAGGCAGCGCGCGATCTCAACGCGGCGGCGCTCACCGCCCGAAAGCTCCGTGCCGAGACGGTCACGCACATGACCGATGCGGAACTCTGCGAGCAGATTCTCCATCTTCTCTCTGCGTTCCTGCGCGGAGAGCTTCGTCATCTCCAAGATCGAGAGGAGGTTTTCCTCTACGGTCATCTTGCGGAAGATCGAGGCTTCCTGCGCGAGGTAACTGATGCCGAGACGCGCACGCGCATACATGGGCATGCTCGTGATGCGCACATCGGAAACGAAGACATCGCCCGAGGTCGGCCGCTCAAGCCCCGTGATCATGTAGAACGTCGTCGTCTTGCCCGCGCCGTTGGGACCTAGAAGCCCGACGATCTCGCCCTTTTCGACGCGCAGGGACACATGATCGACGACACTGCGCCGCTTGAACGTCTTGACCAGATCTTTCGCTTCCAGATGCAAGACCCTCCACCTCTCTTCTTATGTTGAATCCTTCTCATTCTACCGCAAGATTGCCCGTGTTGGCAAGGTAAACCGTCAGATGCTTGCTCTTGAGCATGTTATTTCCCTGGTATGCCCATGCGTTGCCGTCGAGCACGCACTTGCCCTTGCCGTCCTCGGCTTTGGCGAAGTAATCGACCGTATCGCCGCCGCCCTCGAAGCTTCTCGGCGGGCTGACGACATGCACGTTGCCCGTGCCGCGGTAATGCTCTTCTGTCAGCCAGCCTTCCATGCGGTCTGCCGTGAAGGTACCGTCCGCCGTCGTCATCGTGCCGCCCGCCGGAACGAGCATGTAGTTTGCCGACTGCGTGAATTCAGCGCGCGCGCCTGTAAACGTCTTGTCCGCTTTTACAGCACGAACGTCACCTTCCGCGACGTAGCGATCCTTATCAAATACAGAGAGGCTTGCAGCCGTCAGACGAAGATCGTCCTTCGTGATCTCTGCACCGCCCGTCGCATGGATGGCATCGGCGGATTCGAGCGTCACGGTCTGTGCCGTCAGACGCATCGCATCGCGCACAGCGATGACGCCGCCCGTGATCTCGCCCTGCTGTGTCTTCGTGTTGTAGCTGGCTCTCGCCCCTGTGACGGTCGCCGTGCCTCGCTTCAATGTGATGCCGCCCTCCGCCGTGATCACGCCCGTCGCCATGTCGTAGCTGACACTCTCTCCCTCCAAGGACGATGGCTCATCCGCCGCCTGCAGCGTCCCCATGTTCAGAGCTGCAGCCAAGACGGCAGCTGCGAGCGCAGCCTTCCTTATCCTTTTCCTCAATTCGCTCCACTCCCCTTTTCAATCCGCGCCTTCTTGCCGTCCTTGCCGCTCGCCGTAAACTTCGCAAAGCCATCCGAGCTTTCGATGCGCTCCGCGCTCACGCGAAGCTTCTCTTCCTCCTGCGTAAGCAGGGCGTCGCCGACGGCGGCGAGCGTTTCCTTCTCTGACGACCAGATGACCTCTCGGCTCATCAGGCGTATGCCATCCGATGTCTCGATCCTCACGCCGCCGTCGATGGCGAGATCCTTCGACGTCATATCGTAATGAGCATGAGGCGCAGTGAGCTTCAGCTCGCGTCCGCCTTCTTCATGAAAGACGCCTTCGATATTTCTCGCCTCTGCCGCCTTGCCGTCAGCATCCGCCTCGATCGATTCCGCCGTCAGCTGCCAGACGGTGCGCCCGTCCTTCTCCAAGCTCAACGTATTTCCCTCATAACGCAGCGTGCGCGCAGGATCGCCCAAGGTCGGCACCTCGGGAACGGAGAGCACTGCCCATGCGAGTGCAGCAGCGAAGAGGACTGCGGCGAGGACTGCGAGAAGAGTCTTCCTATGCTTCATCTTTCCCTCCTTGCAGCATCGCGCCGTGGTGCTTCTCCTTCTTCATCTCGGGCGGCGTGTTCCAGCGCTTCTGAAACCACAGCCACTGCGTCGGGTTCTCGCGGATGACCTCCTCCAGGAGGTGCGTCATGCGCACGGTCAGGTCGTAGAGATCCTTTTCTGTATCGCCCGTGTCGACGTACTCCATGCGCTCATAGACGCGCACCGTATGCCTGCCGTCGGGGCGGCGCAGGATGAACGCGGGAACGACGGGCGCACGAAACTTGCGCGAAAAGACGGCAGGCCCCAAGGGCGTCGCCGCCGTCTTGCCGAGAAACTCGATGAAGGCGCCGCCGGGACCTGCATCCTGATCGGCGAGGAAGCCAAGGATCTTCCCCTTCTTCAAGGCGCGCCCCGCCGCCAAAAGCTCGCTCGTGCCGCGCGAAAAGATCTCCGCGCCGATCGTCGCACGCAGATCGTCGAGGACGCGCGAATACTCGGCATTCGGCTGCGTCTTGGCGATTGCCGTGACGGGCAGGCCCGACAGCGAGAAAGCGGCGGACAGCCACTCCCACGTGCCGATGTGACCCGTGAGGACGACGACGCCGTGCCCTTCGGCGAGCGCGTCCTTAAGGCGCTCCAGGTGCTCGATCTCGATGTATTTATGCAGGTTCTCTCGGTTGAGCTTCGGCATATAGAGAATCTCCAGCATGTTTTGCGCGAGGTTCACGAAGGAGGCGCGTACGATTTTCCGCGCTTCCTCTTCCGAGATGGAAAGCCCCTGCATCATCTGGCGCACGGCAAGCTCGCGCTGCTTCTTGATGATCATATAATAGAGCCTGCCGAGCAGCGCGCCGAGGAAGAGCAGCGCGCCGTGCGGCAGGAAGCGCAGCGCACGGCTCAGCGCCATCAACGAGTTGTAGAGCATGAACATTCACCTGCTGTCTTCAGATTGTGAGATCTTGAGCGCACGCGCGCCCACCTCATAGAGCGCTGTGTCGTCGTTGCCAAAGCTGTCATTGCGAGACGTTCGTGACCTTCGCCGACGCGGTGAAGCGTGCGACAACGCCCTCCCAACGATCCTTTGCCTTCAGAAGGAACTCGACGATCTCGCGCACGGCTCCCCTGCCGCCTGGATTTCCCGCCACAAGACACGAAAGTTCCCGCACCTCGGCGGCAGCGTCAGCAGGTGCGGCAGGGAAGCCGACCTGCTCCATGACGGCGAGATCGACAAGGTCGTCGCCGATGTAAGCAATCTCCTCATCGCGAAGGCCGTGACGCGCCTTGACATCGTCGTAGGCCGAACGCTTGTCGATGTGCCCGAGGTAGACGTCCTCGATCTTGAGATCGGCAGCGCGGCGGGAAACAATGGCGGAGTCGCGCCCCGTAATGATGGCCAGACCGAACCCTTCGTTCTGCCACAGGCGCATGCCGAGTCCGTCGCGCACGTGGAAAGGCTTCATCAGCTCGCCTGTCTCGCCCATATAGATGCCGCCGTCGGTCAGAACGCCGTCGACGTCGAGGATGAGGAAGCGCACGCGGTGCGCGCGCTTCCTCGCATCTGCAGAAAGAATCATTCAGACCAGCTTCCCCTTCACCACGTTGTAGATTGCCAGCACTTCCTTCAAAAGCTCTTCGAGCTTGTCGAGGTAGAGGCTGTTCGGGCCGTCGCAGAGCGCCTCCTCGGGATTGTCGTGCACTTCCATGAAGAGTCCGTCGACGCCGGCGGCGACGGCGGCGCGTGCCAGAGGCTCGACGAATTCGCGGTTGCCGCCCGACGACGTGCCCGCGCCGCCCGGCAGCTGCACGCTGTGCGTCGCGTCAAAGATGACGGGCGCGCCGAACGTGCGCATGATGGGGAAACTGCGCATGTCGACGACGAGATTATTGTAGCCGAACGAGGCGCCGCGCTCCGTCAAGAGGATGTCGGAGCAGCCGCCCTCGTGCAGCTTGTCGACGACGTTGCCCATGTCGCGCGGCGCGAGGAACTGCCCCTTCTTGACGTTGACGACGCAGCCGGACTTTGCCGCCGCGTAGATGAGGTCGGTCTGGCGGCACAGAAACGCGGGGATCTGCAGCACGTCGACGACCTTCGCCGCCGGCGCGATCTGCGACTCCTTGTGGACGTCGGTCACGACGGGCACATCGAGCTCTTCCTTGATCGCCTGCAGCATTTCGAGCCCCTTCTTGAGCCCCGGACCGCGGAAGCTGTTGAAAGACGAGCGGTTCGCCTTGTCGAACGAGGCCTTGAAGATGTAGGGGATGCCGAGCCTCGCGGTGATTTCCTTGATCGTGCGTCCGATCAAAAGGCAGCGCTCCATCTCCTCAAGGACGCACGGCCCCGCCATGAGCACGAGCGGGCTTCCCCCGCCGATCGTGAAATCTCTGACCTTCACCTTGTTCATCATCATAGTACCGCCTTTCTCTTGGGGAGTCACGGATAAACTCAACTGCCCAGCTTCACACATCCGAGCGACCTCATTTTATCAGCAAATTCTTAAAAACAATTAAGGATTCGCTGATAGATTCCTTGCGCCATATCGTTTTTGTCCGAAACACATTTCTTACGCCAGCCCCTGCTCCCGATAAATCTTGTTCACGAGCGCAAGGTCTTCCGGCGTATCGACGCCGACGAAGCGGCAGTCCGTTTCCAGCACGCGGATGCCGTAGCCGTTTTCGAGCGCCCGAAGCTGCTCCAGCGACTCCGCCCTCTCCAACGGCGTCGGCTCAAGGCGTGCGTAGCGCAGCAAAAAGTCGCGCCGATAGGCGTAGATGCCGATGTGCTTGTACACGGGGCCGGCCGCCGCACGCGGATAGGGCACGAGCGAGCGCGAGAAGTAGAGCGCGTAGCCAAGCTTGTCCACAACGACCTTGACGTTGTTCGGATTGAGCTGCTCTGCCGCGTCTTCCATGCGCACCATGACGGTCGCCATCGGCAGATTCTCATCCATCTCAAATGGTGCGATGAGATCGTCGATCACGGACGGCTCGATCAGAGGCTCGTCGCCCTGCACGTTGACGATGAGGTCGACCTCGGGGTATGCTTCTACCACCTCGGCGAGCCGATCGGTGCCCGTCGGATGGTCGGCGCGCGTCAGAATCGCCTCGCCGCCTTCCGCTCGCACAGCATCGTAGATGCGCTCGTCGTCCGTCGCCACGATCACCTTCTCGGGCTTTTGGGCGCGGCTCGCACGCTCCAGGACGCGGCAGATCATGGGCTTGCCGCAGATGTCGGCGAGCGGCTTGCCCGGCAGGCGTGTCGACGCATAGCGCGCCGGAATCACGCAAAGTGTCCTCATGTTTCTTCTCCTCCCTTTCGCAAGGCTGCGATCCTTTCCTGCAGATGTGCAGCGAGCATATCCTGAAACTCCTTCGCGCCTTCCTGGAACGTGACCTCGACGCAGATGACGAATACAGGGATCGGCACCTTCGCCTCAATGATCGTCAGAGGAATCTTCACAGCGTCCTTCTCCGTGATGACGATGGCTTCCGCCCCGAGGGAGATCGCCTGATCGAGGACGTCCTGCAGTTCCTTCGTCGTGTACTCATGATGGTCGGGGAAGCGCAGGCTCTCGACGATCTTCGCACCGATATCGAAGAGCGTCTGCTCGAACGACATCGGATTGCCGATGGCGGAGACCGCCATGACGCGTTTTCCCGCGAGCGTCTTGATGTCGACGCCCTCGCCTGCGATGTCGCGATGCCAGTCCTTGAGGTCGACGAAGCGGCGCGGCTGATGGATGCTCTCCATGATCAGCGCCTTCTCGTTGTACTTTCGTATCGTGTTCTTGATGTGCTCGCGCGAGACGCCGACCGCCTGATCGACCTTCGTCAGAAGGCACACGTCGGCGCGCTCGATGTGCGAGACAGGCTCTCGGAGCGTGCCGCGCGGCAGCATGTAGCCGTTGCCGAAGACGTTCACCGCGTCGACGAGCAGGATGTCCATGTCGCGCGCGAGCTGCCAGTGCTGGTAGCCGTCATCCAAGATCGCGACCTCCGCGCCGAAGTGCTCGATCGCGTACTGCCCCGTAAGCGATCGCTCGGCGCCGATGAGCACGGGCACTTCGGGCAGATGCTTGGCGAGCATGAAGGCTTCGTCACCCGCCTCGGTCGCGTCCATGTAGAGCTTCTGCCCGTCGGAGACAATGCCGACGTCGCCGCGCCACTTCGCACGATAGCCGCGGTTCAAGATGACGACACGATAGCCCATGTCGCGGATCGCCGCCGCCAGGTACTGTGCAGTCGGCGTTTTTCCCGTGCCGCCGACCGTGATGTTGCCGAGGCTGATGACGTAGCAGGAGAGCCGCTTGCGCTTGAAAAGCCCCGCCTTGTAGCCCCAGAGTTTCAAGTTCACGAGCTGTCGGTAGATGACGGAGAACGCGTAGAGCAGCCCCATGACGCTGCGCAGGACCAGCCCCTCGGCATGGCGGCGACGCATGAGGTCGGTGACGTAGGTGCGGAAGTTTTCGACGCGCTCCGTCGTGCGCACCTTGCCCGCATTCTCGCCCTGCTCGAAGTCCTCCAAGAAGCTCCTCAAGATCACGGCGGTCTTTCGGGATGCGCCCTTGTTCTCGCCGATGATGGCGAGCGTCTCGCGCTCCATGCGCCGCCTTTCCCCTTCGTCCTCGAAGAGTCTGCAGACGGCTGCGGAAAGCTCCTCTCCATCGTGCACCGTGATGCAGGCATTCCTCTTCGTGAAGAGTACATGCGTATCCTTGAAGTTGAACATGTTGTGCCCGACGACGATCGCCTTGCCGTGCGCCGCCGGCTCTAAGATGTTGTGACCGCCGTGCGCAATGAGGCTGCCGCCGACGTAGATGACGTCGCCGATGCTGTAGACTCTGCCGAGCTCGCCGATCGTATCGAGGATCACGATGTCGTGACCTTCACTCGGCTCTTTCAAAAGTTCCGTGCGGCGTGCGACGGAAAATCCCTTGTGCCTGCAGAGCGTGGCGACTTCCGTCGTGCGCAGAAGCTCCCTCGGCGCAATGATGAGCCTGGCCTCGGGGAACTTTTCCCGAAGCGCGGCAAACGCCTCAAGGACGGGCGTCTCCTCGCCCCGATGCGTGCTGCCTGCGAGGAAGATGCCGCCGCCCTTGCAAAGCCCCATCTCACGCAGGAGCTTTTCCTTCTCCGCGAGGCTCACGTCCGTGTACGTCTGATCGAATTTCGTATTCCCCGTGACGGTGACAAGCTCGGGCGGAGCGCCGAGGCGCATGATGTACTCGGCGTCGATGGGCGACTGCATGGCGAACTTCCGAACCGTGCTGATCATGTCGTCAAGGACGCTGTGCAGATGCTTGTAGCGCTTGACGCTCTTGTCACTGATGCGCCCGTTGACCATCATGACGGGAATCTTGAGCTTCTTCGCCGTCCGCAGGAAGTTCGGCCAAAGCTCCGTCTCGACGGGCATGAATACGCGCGGATGGATGCGGCGCAGGATGCTGCCGGCGCGCCACGGCAGATCGAGCGGGAAGTAGATGATGCTGTCCGCATCCTTGATGATGCGGTTCGCCATCTCGTATCCTGCCGTCGTGACGACGGATACGAGGATCGGACTCTTCGGGAATTCCTTGCGGAACTCGCGGATCAGTGGACTGGCGGCGACGATCTCGCCGACGGATGCCGCATGAACCCATATACAGTTCTTCTTCGCCACCTTGTCGAGCGCGTGCTCAGGAAAGAAGCCGAGGCTCTGGCGCACGCGTTCGACAAAGCCGCGCTCGCGCACGGCACGCACGAGGAACACGGGTATGATGAGGATGACGGCGAGGATCGCCGCGAGATTATAGAGTAACCGCATATTTCCTCTCCTTCATGTAGCGGGCTGCAAAGATCCTTCGCCCTTCTTCTCGCCCTCTCCCTCGCCTCGGAACTGGATATTGTAGAGCGTGCTGTAAAGCCCGCCCGCCGCCAGCAGCTCCTCATGCGTTCCCTGCTCGACGATGTGTCCTCCGTCGATAACGTAGATGCAGTCGGCGTTGAAGATCGTCGACAGCCGGTGCGCGATGGCAAAGGACGTCCTGCCCACCATGAGCTTGTCGAGCGCCGCCTGCACGATCTTCTCGCTCTCCGTATCGAGCGCCGACGTCGCCTCGTCGAGGATCAGAATGCGCGGATTCTTCAGGATGGCGCGTGCGATCGCGATGCGCTGACGCTGACCGCCCGAAAGATTCAAGCCGCGTTCACCGATCTTCGTCTCATATCCTTCGGGAAGCTGCAGGATGAATTCCTCGGCGTTCGCCGCACGCGCTGCCTCCTCGATCTCCTCGTCCGTCGCGTCGAGCCTGCCGTAGCGGATGTTTTCGCGCACACTGCTCGAAAAGAGCATCGTTTCCTGCGGCACGATGCCGATCTGCTCGCGCAAGGAGTCGAGCGTCACGTCGCGCACGTCGTGACCGTCGATCTCGATCACACCTTCGTTCACCTCGTAGAAACGCGGGATGAGATTCGCGATCGTCGACTTGCCCGCGCCCGAAGGGCCGACGAAGGCGATGAGCTGTCCGGGGCTCGCCTCAAGCGACACATGCGAGAGTGCGGGAGCGCCCTCCTTGTAGGAAAAGGACACGTCCTTGACGGCGACGCGTCCTTCAATTTCGGGCAGCGGAACGGCCCCTTCCTTGTCATGAATCGTCTCTTCCATGTCGATCACGTCAAAGACGCGATCGGCCGCCGCCATCGCACGCTGCACGGTGCCGTAGATGCGGCTGATGCGCTTGACAGGGTTCGCGAGATTCACGGCATACGTCAGAAACGCAACGAGAGCGCCTGCCGTCAGATCACCTTGCACGACCTCGTAGCCGCCGATCCACAAGATAAAGGTGACCGTGATCGCCGCGAGGAACTCCACGGTCGGTGTCAGGAGGCTCGTGAGCTGCACGTTCTTCATCTCGGCTTGGAAATTTAATTCGTTCTGCCTATGGAAACGTGCGATCTCATGGCGTTCTCGCACGAAGGACTTGACGACGCGCACGGCAGAGATGCTTTCCTGCAGCAGCGAGTTGATGTCGGCAAGCCTTTCCTGGATGACGATGCCCGACTTCTTGAGCTTTTTGCCGAAAATATTCATCGCCTGTCCGACGAGCGGCACGGTGATGAGCGTGATCAGCGTAAGCTTCCAGTCGAGATAGAACATGAGCACGATGGAGCCGACAAGCACGGAGCTTTCCGTCACAAGCTCGATGAGCTTGTCCACGAGAGCATTCTGCAATGCCTGCACGTCGTTCGTCACGTAGCTCATGATCTCCCCCGTCTGATGGCGGTCGAAATAGGCGAGCGGCATGCGCTGGAACTTCTCGAAGAGCGCCTCGCGGATGTCGATGACGACGCGCTGCCCAACGAAGGAAACGAGGTAGCTCTGCCCATAGTAGAATATGCCGCGAAAGAAGAATACGACGATGATGCCGCCCGCGATGAGGTTGAGCATCGCCATATCGCGCTCCATGAGCACCTTGTCGATCATGTCCTTGATGATCCACGGCACATAAAGGTTCGCTGCCGCCGCAAGCACGATGCAGACGATGGCAAACGCCAGATGCTTCACATAGGGCCGTATGTAGTTCATCAAACGGATGTAGTTCTTCATGCTTCCCTCTCGTTTCCCCTTCCTGCGGCCGCTGCGAGCACATGCGCCGCGACGCGCACGGAAGCGCCCGGAGGCCCGAGCTGCAGCACGGCGACCTTGAGACGCGCCATGACGGAATCGCGCTGCGGCTCGCCCTTATAGAGCTTCGCAGCTTCCTCGGCGATGCGCTCCGGCGTCACCTCGTCCTGCAGCAGCTCCGGCTCCGCCTCCTCTCCGAGGATGATGTTCGGCAGGCTGAAATGGTCGATCTTCACGAGCATCCTGCCGATGGCGTAGTTGAGCCTGCCCATGCGGTAGCAGACGACGGCGGGCAGATCCATCAGCGCCGCTTCCATGACGACCGTACCCGATGTCGCTATGGCGAAGTCGGCAACGCCCATGAGATCGTAGACGTGCTCCTCCGTCAGCTCGACGGAAGCGCCCGACTTTTCGATATGGCGCTCGATCTCCCGGCGCTCGAGTCCCGGCGCGACGGGCAGAAAAAAGCGCGTCTCAGGGCGCTTCTCCTTGAGAAGCCGCACCGCCTTGAGCATGTCAGGCAGGAGAAACGAGATCTCCTGCCGGCGGCTGCCGGGCAGGAGCAGCGCGGCACGCTCGCCGTCCTTGAGTCCGAAAAAGGCGCGCGCCGCCTCCGGCTCCATGTCGGCGCGTACGGTGTCGACGAGCGGGTTGCCGAGGAAGGAGACGTTCGCGCCCGCCGTGACGTAGGGGCCGATCTCGTGATGGAAGATCGTGACGATCTCCTTGGCGATCGCCGCGCACTTCTTCGCACGCCCCTTGCGCCATGCCCAGGCCGACGGCGGGATGTAGGAAAAGACGGGGACGCCGAGCGCCTTCGCCTTCGCCGCAAGCCGCCAGTTGAAGTCGGGATAGTCGATGATGAGGAGGATGTCGGGCTTTTCCTCGCGCATGGACTCGACGAGCGTCTTTTCCAACTGCAATAGGCGACCGAGTCCCAGGACAACCTCCCACACGCCCATGATGCTGTAGTCGCGACAGTCGCGCACGAGACGCACGCCTGCCTCCGCCATCTTGGCTCCGCCGAAGCCGAAAAGCTTCACGTCTGGCTCCATCTCCAGCATTTCTTTCGCGAGGCGTGCGCCGTGCAAATCGCCTGACGCCTCGCCCGCCGACATCATGATTTTCATCTTGCCCCTCCTCTTCGAAAAGCACGGACAAACACCGCCCCCATCTTCACGCATCTGCCATCTGCGCAAATCCAGAGACTCAATTTCGCCAGCGCTTCTTTAAGCCGAAAAAGCGCGAGGATGCAGTTCTTGCATCCACCGCGCAAATCGTTAAATCGCCGCGATCGCTATGCCGTTTTCGTCAGCGAGCGCCGCGACCTTCGCCTGATCGACGACGAGCACTCTGCCCGCCTCGATGGCGAGAGCTTTCGCCCCGGCGGCGATCATCGACTCGATCGTCGCCGTGCCGATCGCCGGCACATCGAAGCGCATGTCCTGCTGGGGCTTCGCCGCCTTGCCGACGGCAGCACCGCCGCCCGAAAGCTCCCCGCCGCGCCTTATGCAGGCGTCCGTCCCCTCGATCGCTTCGAGCGCCATGACCGCCTTCGCCTTGACGACGGCGGTCTGCCCGATGTCGAGCCGGCCGATCTCCTTCGCCATGGCGAGTGCCATTTCCATATCGGCGCGTTCCTCTGCGGTAGGTTCGCGCTTCGTCAGCGTGCCCGCAGGCGGCATCAGCGTCTTTAAGAGAGCCGTCTGATCGAAGGCTTCCAATCCTTCCTTCGCAAGCTCCTTGACGAAGGCGAGCATGATCGTGTCGTCCTTCTTGTCGGGCAGCGACATCAGGAGCTGCATCATGCGCATGTCGGGCTGCTCGTGGCTGCCCGCGAAGAGAAGCTCCTTCGTAACCTTGCCGAGAAGCGTCACCTTCGTCACGCCGCGCTCCTTGAGGTAGTCGATGATCGCGCCGAGCTGTGCGACGTTGATCGCGCGATGATCGGAAGCGACTTCCGCAAGTTCTTTATCCGTGCCCGCGAGAAGCGAAACGGCGCTGACCTCGATGCCGAGCGCCTTCGCCGCCTGTGCGCAGACGACGGGCAATCGCCCCACGCCGGCCAAAAGACCGATCTTTTCCAAAGATTTTCCCTCCGATTTCTATTCGTTCTCGCGGCGCTCGCGGCAGATGCCGCGATCCACGTTGCGCAGGAAGCGCAGGAAATGCTCGACCTCTTCGGACGTCTCGACCTCCTGCTCGATGACGGCGATCGCCTGTGCGAGGCTCAAACCAGAACGGAAGAGGATCTTGTAGGCGCGCTTGATATTGCGCCGCGCCTCGACCGCGATGCCCGCACGCGCGATGCCCACGCTGTTGAGTCCGACGACGCGCGCCGGATGACCGTCGACGATCGTGTAGGGCACGCAGTCCTGCACGATCTTCGACATGCCGCCGATCATGACGTTGCGGCCAATCTTCACGAACTGGTGGATGCCGCACATGCCGCCCAAGACCGCGCGATCCTCGACGATGGCGTGGCCTGCGATCATCGCCGCGTTCGACATGATGACGTGATTGCCGACGACGCAGTTGTGCGCGACATGCGTGCAAGCCATGAGCAGGCTGTCGCTGCCGATGCGCGTCTCCTCGCCCTCGCCCGTCGCACGGTGGATGCTCGAATACTCGCGGATCGTCGTGCGGTCGCCGATGATCGTATAGCTCTTCTCGCCCTTGAATTTCAAGTCCTGCGGCTCCGCGCCGACCGAAGCGAACTGGAAGATATGGCTGTCTTTGCCGATGCTCGTCCAACTGTTGATGACGGCATGCGGCTCGATGCGCGTGCCCTCGCCGATCGAGACGTTCGCACCGATGACGGCGTGCGCACCGACCTTGACGTTCTCAGCGAGCGTCACATTCTCTTCAATCACAGCATACGGACCGATCTCCACGCCCTTCGCCACATGGGCACGAGGGCTTACGACCGCTGTTTCGTGGATATATGCCACTACTTTGCTGTCCATCATTTTTTCCACCCCTTATTCCACTCGAAAAGAGCTGACAGGATTTTCAATCTATGCTTTCTATAGAAATCGCTGAAACTATCCGCGATTCCTGTGCGGATAAAGCGCCATATTGTTATAATCCTGCAAATCCTGTCGTTTTTTGCCTGTGATATTCAGGCAAAATCGGCAATTTTCGGGGGTTGATAAAAGACTGGCACTCATTTTCCTGGCAAATCTGCCCCTTAAGAGAGATTTTCAGCTCTTTGCAGGGCAAAGGTGAAGTCCGCTTTGGCGACGAGCACACCGTCGACGTAGCCGTCGGCATGAAGCTTGCCAAAGTCGCCGTGCACCTTCGTGATCTTCGCCTTCGTCACGAGCTGATCGCCGGGCACGACGGGCTTCTTGAACTTCACGCCCTCCATGCCGCCGAAGAGTGCGAGCTTGCCGCGGTTCTCCTCGGGATAGAGCATCGTGATGCCGCCGACCTGTGCCATGGCCTCCAGAAGGAGCACGCCGGGCATGATCGGTGAGCCGGGAAAATGACCGCGGAAGAAGTCCTCCATCATCGTCACGCACTTGATGCCCGTCGCCGACTCGAACGGCACGAGCTCGATGATGCGGTCGACGAGAAGCATCGGCGGGCGATGCGGCAGGATCTTCTGAATTTCATTGATGTCCAAAATCATATAGTTTCGCTCCTTCTTTCCTAATTGAAACCGACACGAAATGCGCCGGATTTCACCGCAAGCAGAAACACCTTTCTGCGCTTTCACACCAGCGAGGCGCAGAGCGCCTTCGCGAGCTGCGCATTCAGCGCATGGCCCGACTTCACGGCGAGAATATGCCCTCGTACGAAGCCCGCGAGACGCAGATCGCCGATGAGGTCGAGGATCTTGTGGCGCACAAGCTCGTCTGGGAAGCGCAGCTCGTTGAGCCAGCGCTCATCGTTGTAGACGATAACGTTTTCAAGCGTGCCGCCGAGTCCGAGTCCCGCTTTCTTCAGCGCCTCGACCTCGCCTTCATAAGCAATCGTACGCGCTGGGGCGATTTCCTTCTCGTAAGCGTCCTCTCGAACGAGGAAATCCCGGTACTGCGTGCCGACGAGCGCATGCTCGTTGAGCGACGTAAAGCTCACACGCAGGCCGCCGCCATAGGGAACGGCAACGAGGAAGCGTTCGCCGTCGTCGATGCGGTAGACGCGGTCGATGACGATCTCCTGCCGCTCCTTTTCCTGCTGCACCTTCCCCGCTTCTTTCAAAAGAGAGAAAAAGACGAGCGAGGAGCCGTCCGCGACGGGAGGCTCCTCGGCGTCAAGCTCGACAAAGCAGTTGTCAATGCCGAACGCCGCGAGCGCACTCATCAGATGCTCGACCGTGAAGACGCGCACGCCGCCCTCAGAGAGCGTCGTCGCACGCACCGTCGACGTCACATGCGGTGCCGTCGCGCGAATCCTCGGCTCGCCCGCAACATCCTTGCGCACGAAGACGATTCCCGTATCGACGGGCGCCGGCAGGAGCGAGAGATGCACGAGGACGCCGGAATGAAGCCCCACGCCGTCGTAATCAACGCGCCGGGCAATCGTCGTCTGAAAGGGCAATAGAAATCCTCCTCCGCTGGAAAATGCAAAAGCCGGCCATATAAAGCCGCAGCTGCCAAATGCAGCCCTCCGTTTCAACGTTCTATTATTGTACCATGAAATAAGGACGCATAATAGTTATTAGGCGGCTTTTCAGTAGAATCCGTTTCAACATTTTATTATTGTACCATGAAACCCCAAGAAGTCAAACCCGAAGGGTGCAGACTGATTGGCTAGGTTTCTGGTAAGGGCGACGCACTATGTCCACAAAGTGGACGTTTGTGCGTGTAGTTTAGCGTGAACGTCCAGGAAGTCAAGCAGAAGGCGCAGATCGTCGCCTTATTTCAGACAGGGAGCATGGAAGAATCGCGCTTCTCGCTCAGCTTGACGCAAGGAAATGGAGAATGATATACTCAAGAAAACGAAAGATTCTCTGGAAAGGAGCTTGATTTCCATGACCACGCTTGCCATACAGATTGATGATGCCAATGCCCGCATACTGGAAGATTATGCACGATCGAACAAGATCACGATTGACAGCTGCATCAACAAATTGATTGCCGAACTTCACCAGCGGGAAAGAACCGCCTATCTCAAGATGCTTGAAGAAAGCAACCAAGCGCTTCGCGAAGGCCGCACGATCACGAAGACGTTTGCTGAGCTTAAGGCCATGGAACATGAGTAATATCACCTTTACAGAACCCGCATTTGCACAATATCTCTATTGGCAAACGCAAGACAAGCGTACGCTGAAAAAAATCAACCAACTGCTGCAGAGCATCGACCGCGACGGCATCTTGAACGGAATTGGCAAGCCTGAAGTGCTGAAGCACCTCGGCGGCGATTTCAGCAGACGCATCGACGAACAAAATCGTCTCGTATACACCGTCGAAGGCGATAATATCATCGTAAAAGCCTGCAAAGGGCACTATTGAAACCAAAGAAAAAACTTCAAACACATATCAAAAGAGGCAGCACCGACTCACAAAGGGCCGGTTGCTGCCTCTTTTATTCCTTATCTCACACACCGAAACGGCCGATCCTTACGCCGATTTTCTGCGCAAGCTCTTCTATGTCGTCGGTGCCTGTTTCCATGCCTGCGAAAAGCGGGATGGCGGCGCACGTTCTGGCATCGTCCAGGGCGCGGTGGTGGCGGAAGTTGATATTGAGGTGTGCGCCTACGGTGTTGAGCTTGTGATCGTCAAGAGCAGGCCAGACCTTGCGTGCGATGCGCACGGTGCAGCATGTGCGAAAATCCGGCGCCTGCAGGCGATTGGCAAGGAGCGACGCCTTGAGTACGCCCATGTCGAAGGACGCATTGTGCGCGACGACGATCTTGCCGGCAAGGCGCTCCTTCAGCTCTTCCCAGACCTCGGCGAAGGTCGGCGCATCTGCCACATCCTTAGGGCTTATGCCGTGGATGCCGATGTTGAAGCTGTCGAAGCGAAGTCCGGGCGGCTGAATGAGCGTCGTCCACCCTTCCTTTAGCTGTCCGTCCCGCACCTCTACGGTAGCCACGCTGCAGGCGGAGTTCATGCTGCCCGTCGCCGTTTCAAAATCAATCGCGATATAGTTCATCATGGCGATCACCTCGCAAAACACTTTCTGCGGCACTGCCGCGCCGTACACACGCCGAGGGACGCTGCCTTCCCGCATCCCCCGGACACGCCTGCCGCTTCGGTCTTCTTCGAAGCTCAGGCGTTCTTTTTCTTCTGCAGATACTCGTCGATGGCGGCGGCCGCCTTCTTACCCGCGCCCATCGCCAGGATGACGGTCGCCGCGCCCGTCACGATGTCGCCGCCCGCGAATACGCCTTCCTTCGTCGTAGCGCCCGTCTCCTCGTCGGCGACGATGTTGCCGCGCTTCGTCGTATCCATGCCGGGCGTCGTCGTCGCGACGATGGGATTCGGCCCCGTGCCGATGGACATGATGACCGTATCGACGGGAAGCTCGAACTCCGAGCCTTCGATGGGCACGGGACGGCGGCGTCCCGAATCGTCCGGCTCGCCAAGCTCCATCTTGATGCAGCGAATCGCCTTGACCCAACCGTCTTCGTTGCCCAAGATTTCGACGGGATTGTTCAGCAAGCGGAAGTCGATGCCCTCTTCCTTCGCATGGTGCACTTCCTCGCGCCTTGCGGGCAGTTCTTCCTCACTGCGGCGGTAGACGATGTAGACTTTCTCCGCGCCGAGCCGCAGCGCCGTGCGCGCCGCGTCCATGGCGACGTTGCCGCCGCCGACGACGGCAACGCCCCTGCCGACGTGAATCGGCGTCGCAAAATCAGGGAAACGGTATGCCTTCATGAGGTTGCAGCGCGTCAGGAACTCGTTGGCGGAATAGACGCCGTTGAGGTTTTCGCCGGGAATGTTCATGAAATGCGGCAAGCCCGCGCCCGTGCCGACGAAGACGGCGTCGAATCCCTCTTCTTCCATGAGTTCGTCGATCGTATAGAGCCTGCCGACGACGGAATTCAGCTCGATCGTCACGCCGAGCTTTCTGAGGTTTTCGACTTCCTTCTGCACGACGCCGTCCTTCGGCAGGCGGAACTCGGGAATGCCGTAGGAGAGCACGCCGCCCGCGACATGCAGCGCCTCGAAGATGGTCACGCGATAGCCCTTTTTCGCGAGATCGCCGGCGCACGAAAGTCCCGCAGGACCTGCGCCGATGATTGCGACCTTCTGCGCGTCCGGGGCGAACTCGACGGGCTTGACCTCTTCTTCCTGCGCGAGCTGCCAATCCGCCGCGAAGCGCTCAAGTCTGCCGATGCCGACAGGCTCGCCGCGCTTGCCGAGGATGCAGAGCTTCTCGCACTGGTTCTCCTGCGGACAGACGCGGCCGCAGACGGCGGGCAGCGCATTGTCGCCCTTGATGATGTCGATCGCCGCCGCAAAATCGTGCGCCTTGATCTTCTGGATGAACTCGGGGATGCGCACGGACACAGGACAGCCCTTGCGGCACTGCGGCACCTTGCAGTTGAGACAGCGCTCAGCCTCGGCGATCGCCGTTTCCTCATCGTAGCCCAACGCCACTTCTTCAAAGTTGTGGGCGCGAACCTTCGGGTCTTGCTCAGGCATCTTATGTTTTTCCAGCACCAACGCCATGTCAATTCCTCCCCAAGCCGATGTTGCAGATGTGATCCTTCTCCTTCGCTTCCTGCGTGCGGTACATCCTGCCGCGCGCCATCAATCCCCGGAAATCGACGAGATGACCGTCGAACTCGGGGCCGTCGACGCAGGCGAACTTCGTCTCCTCGCCCACCTGCACGCGACAGCCGCCGCACATGCCCGTACCGTCAACCATGATGGGATTGAGGCTCACAATGGTCTTGATGGCGTAGGGCCGCGTGGCTTCGGCGACGCTCTTCATCATGACGCCCGGGCCGATCGCCGTGACCTGGTCGATCTTCTCGCCGCGCTTTATAAGTTCTTCGATGGCATTCGTGACAAACCCCTTGATGCCGTAGGAGCCGTCGTCCGTCGTGATCAGAACCTCGTCGGAAATCGCCTTCATGCGATCTTCAAAGATGAGGATGTCCTTCGTCTTCGCACCGAGAATCGAGATGACCTTGTTGCCAAGTTCATGCGCCGCGCGTGCGATCGGATAGACGGGCGCGACGCCGATGCCGCCGCCGACGAAAACGACGGTTCCCATGTGATTGGAAAGCTCCGACGGCTGTCCCAGAGGGCCGACGAAGTCAAGAATAGAATCGCCCTCCTTGAGAGAGGCGAGAAGCTCAGTCGATGCGCCGACGACCTGGAAGAGGATCGTGACGATTCCCTTTTCGCGGTCGAAGTCGGCGATCGTCAGCGGTACACGCTCGCCTTCCTCATTGACGCGCAGGACGATGAACTGCCCCGGCAGAGCCTTCTTCGCCACGCGGGGCGCCTCGATATCGTACTCAAGGATGCCCGGTGACAACTCTTGCTTCTTTAAGATTCTGTACATTCCAATGCCCCTCCTCTGCATGAAAAACCAAAGAATCAGATTTCTGACACGCCCTTTATCCTTCGGCAAATATGCCGCCCAAATACTCGTCAATCCCCGTGCGAATCGGCATGAGGTAGACGTGTTCGCCCTTTGCCCGCGCTTCTGCCAAAACATCACGCGCGAACGCGATGCTCCATGCAAGCGTCGGTTCGAAGTCCTTCGGGAACACGACCTGATTCTTCGTCTCCCAATAGCTCTCAGAGCGCTGCGAGGTCACGGGCGAGAGCCCCCAGTAAACCTCGATGCCTTCGAGCATGTCCGCATACATCGCGAGGAAGCGGCGATCGAAAAATGGCTGTGTGAAGAAGCCGACAGCGCCCGCCTGCAGTTTGCGGCGGATGCGGTAATCTTCCTGCCTCATGCTGCCGCGATACTGGTCGATGCCCGCAAAGACTCGAATCTCGGGCATTTCCTCGCGGAACTTCCGTATGACGTCGATGCTCTCCGTCGGATAGACGGTGTGCGCCATGTTCTGCGGCGCATCTCCCTCGATGACGAGGACTTCTCGAATCGCATGTTCGCGCAGGTAGTCCGCCATGGGCAGCGGCTTCGTGATGTCGATGTCCATGGCGCGGATGTGCGGCACAGCGGGGAAAGTCTCGCCCGCAATCGCCGCGCCCTCCCAACTGCGCACGGGAAGCCGCAGGAGGTCGGGGACGTTGATGAGATCGATCTTTCCCTCATATTTTTTCGTCTGCGCGAGTTCTTCACGCAGCGCCGCTTCATCGCGCGGCACAAGTTCAAGCGACACTTTGCTCATATCAATCACCTGCTCAACTCTAAAGGATACGCTTCTCGCACAGCCTCATCCATCGTCTCAAATGCCGGAATGAAGCGGGTCAAAATCTCCGTCACCAAAGCCCTTGCACGCGCGCTGTCATAGATATGCGTCAAATCATTGCGCGTGCGCAGCATGTCGAGCCACACGTCTTCCTCAAGAAAATCAAAGCAGCGGTATGCCGCCTTGATAATCTCCCTTGGCGAGCCCGAAGCGGCAGTCGCCTTTCCCTCGTAACGCAGAAGCTCTTTCAGCACCTTCCAGCCAAGTTCAAACTGAATGAAAAACTTGTCAATGATGCCGCTGATGATGAACTCATTCTCCAAATCCTGCAGCGGAGCCTGCGCCAACACATGCAGATGACGGGAAAATTCTTTATACTTTTTCATACAAGATCACCCCATCGCGCAAAATCTCTGCGACAAGCTCCGCCGACGGCGATTCATTCATGTTGACGATGTCAAACGTCAGCAGCGTGTCCACTTTCTCCTCCACATCAAACGCGAAATCACGAAAATCGGCGCAGTCATAGACGGCGATATCCACGTCACTTTTCTCCGCTTGCAACCTGCGCGCCCGTGAGCCAAAAAGCACCAGTTTTCCTACATCGTAGCGCTTTGCCAGCTCCCGAAGCTGGGCGAAGATTCTTTCCTCGCGCACCGTCCAACGAAGTTGCGGCTCAGCCATCGTTTTCATTCGCATGACCTTCCCTTGTGCTCCAAGCACCTTGCTTCCTCAGAACAATCCCGTGATTCTGCCGTCTTCCGTGATGTCCATATCCATCGCCGCCGGATGCTTGGGAAGCCCCGGCATCGTGAGGATGCTGCCCGTCAGTGCGACGACGAAACCCGCGCCCGCCGCGAGGCGAAGCTCGCGCACCGTGATGCGAAAGCCCTCGGGCCTGCCGAGAAGCGCGGCGTCGTCGGAAAGCGAATACTGCGTCTTCGCCATGCACACGGGCATCTTGTCGAAGCCCAGCGCTTCCAATTCCTCAAGCTCTCTTTGCGCTTCCTTCGTGAAGTCGACGCCTGCCGCGCCGTAAATCTCACGCGCAATCTTGCCGATTTTTTCAGGGATAGTCTCCTTCTCATCGTAGATATAGCGAAAGTCCGCCTTCTTTTGAAGCGCCGCCTCGACCTTCTCGGCAAGCGCCTCGCCGCCCTCGCCGCCCTTCGCCCAGACCTCGGACAGAGCGACCTCGGCGCCGAGCGCCTCGCACTCGCGGCGCACGAAGTCCAGCTCTTCGGACGTATCGGTCGGAAAGGCGTTGACGGCGACGACGGCGGGCAAACCGAACTTCTGCACGTTCTCGATGTGCTTGGCGAGATTCGCCATGCCCTTTTTGAGCGCCGTCATGTCAACCTTTTCCAATTCCTTCTTGGAGAGTCCGCCGTGCATCTTGAGCGCACGCACCGTCGCGACGATGACGACGGCGTCGGGCGAAATCCCCGCAAAGCGGCACTTGATGTCGAGGAACTTCTCCGCACCGAGGTCGGCGCCGAACCCCGCCTCCGTCACGACGACATCGGCGAACTTCAACGCGAACTTCGTCGCCATGATGCTGTTGCAGCCGTGCGCGATGTTGGCAAAAGGACCGCCGTGGATGAAGACGGGCGTGCCTTCGAGCGTCTGCACGAGGTTCGGCTTGATCGCGTCCTTGAAGAGCAGCGTCAGTGCGCCCGTCGCGCCGAGCTCGTCGGCACGCACAGCTCTGCCCGAGCGCGTGTAACCGATGACGATGCGTCCGAGACGCTCCTTCATGTCCATGAGGTCGCGCGAGAGACAGAGGATCGCCATCATCTCCGACGCCACCGTGATGTCGAAACCCGTCTCACGCGGCACGCCGTGCGCCTTACCGCCCATGCCGATGACGACGTGGCGCAGTGCGCGGTCATTGAGATCGAGGACGCGCTTCCATGTGATGCGGCGCACGTCGAGGTCGAGCGCGTTGCCCTGCTGGATATGGTTGTCGATGATGGCAGCGAGGAGGTTGTGCGCCGTCGTGATGGCGTGGAAGTCCCCCGTGAAGTGCAGGTTGATGTCCTCCATCGGCACGACCTGCGCATAGCCGCCGCCCGCCGCGCCGCCCTTCAT
>ERZ773067.397-NODE-397-length-26817-cov-5.365780_pt1 | contig 26817 bp, 25 predicted proteins | sample MGYA00580622_ERZ773067 | MGnify/ENA primary metagenome ERZ773067 (study PRJEB29015, sample SAMEA2737998) | human oral metagenome | biome: human oral; feature: human-associated habitat; material: dental | place: China | collected 2113 ...
CGTGGGTGCTGTCTATAAAAAATAGACTACTTAGTCTCTGCAATGGTTGGCAGTTGACTTTAGTTTACGTAATGAGTCTCTGTCTACCCGGTGCGATGGCGGGTGTGGTTGGGTAAAAACTTAAAGAAAAAACAGTGATAAATAGACATTATGTGTCGCAATTGTTCTAAGTCGTGATATAGAACGGTCTGTAGACTGAGTGGTTCACATTTTGGGATGATCTATGTTAGGGTCGGTCAGGTAATCCAGAGTTCCCTAGGAATCTCCGGCCATAAATCATGATGTAAAAGGAGCGTAAAGATGAGCGATCTGACCCCAAACCACAAGCCAGGCGAACCGCTGCAGCCCATCGACAAGGATGCGCTGAACGCGCTCGCGCAGAAGAACATCGACAACCCCGAGGGTGGCAAGCGCACCGTACGCACCCACACTGAAGCCGACGGCCAGTTCCGCAACTACACCAAGGTTCGCGAGCTGGAGCCGGTGCTGGTGTCCGAGCCGCCTGCGCTGTTGGGTGACGATACCGCCCCCAACCCCACCGAGGTTGCCCAGGCTGCCCTCGCGGCCTGCATTTCCGTGGGTATTCAGGCCATTGCTACTCACCGTGGCGTGACCCTGACCAAGATTGAGATCGATATTGAGGGCGACATCGACATTTCTCCGACCTGGGGCGTCGGCGACCTCAGCGAGGACAAGCGTCCCGGTGTCTCTGACGTGCGCGTCAAAATTGCCCTTGAAGGTGACGCAGACCGCGATACCCTCGACCAGATCCAGAAAGATGCCATTAAGTGGTCGCCCGTGGTGAACACCTACACCCGTCCCGCAAAGCTCACCTCGGAACTCGTTTAACCCACCCGAAACGCCAGGAGGCAACCGCCATGACCACTGCCACCCAACCCATCACCCTCGCACCACTCGGCGTTGACCCCGCGCTTTTGGACCAGGTAGCCGCCACCGCATCCGCTGTGGATAAAGGCGAGGTAGACGCGCGCTACATCCTTCCACTGCTGGGCGATGCTGGGCTTCTCGACGCCGACCTGCTCACCACTGCACGTCTCATTCGCGAACTCTCCCGCAACGACCTCTCCGTGGGATTCACCACCTGGGCCCACCGCATGACCCTGGAATATCTGCGGGCAGCAGACGCAAAGGACGCGCAGACTTTGGCCAAGCAACTGGAGGCCGGGGAACGCCCCGGGGTCACGGGAATGGCGGCTGCCTTCAAAGAATTCGCAGGTTGCGGCGACATCGAACTCACCGCCACCCGTGTTGACGGCGGCTACCGCGTCAACGGCAAACTCAACTGGGCTTCCAACCTGTATGACGACGCCGTGTTTGTCACCGCCGCCCACACCGACGACGGTGAGCGCATCCTCTTCGTCGCCGAGGGTAATGCGGACGGGGTCACCTTTGGCACCCCCTTCGGGCTGCTCGGACTAAACGCCACCGCATCCGCCTGGGTTACGCTCGACGACCTGTTTGTTCCCGAATCCGCAGTGCTCACTCACGATTTTGAAAACTTCATCCTCGGTGTGCGCCCCACTTTCGTTGTCCTGCAGATTGCCGAGTGCCTGGGCGTGGGGGAGGCGGCGGTAGCCGCGGCGTCGTCACGCTTGACCGGTGTTAACGTCACCTTTGCCGACGATGTGGCTGCGGTGGCTACCGACCTTGACGATATTGCCGCGCGTCAGGAAAGCATCATCACCCGCGTGGGGTCCGGCCAGTCTGTTACCCCCGTTGAGCTGCTGGAACTGCGTCTCGACGCCGCCTCCGCCGCCGTCGCCGCATCCGGCATTGAGGTGCGCGTCGCGGGCGGGGCGGGTTACGCCAAGAGTTCCCCAGCATCCCGGCGTTTCCGTGAAGCTGCCTTCATCCCTGTACAATCACCCTCCGAGTCTCAACTACGTTGGGAACTCGCCAAAGCCCGTGGTGAAGAAGTAGGACGTTCATGAGCCAACCAACTAGCACCCACTATCGCGAAACCGTCGCCAATTTTCCCTCCGGCGTGACGGTCGTGACCACCCGTGACAGTGGTGAAGACTTTGGGCTGACAGTCAGCGCCTTTACCTCCTTGTCGCTGGACCCCCCAATGGTGCTAGTGAGCATTGACCGCAAATCCAAGTCCCACCAGCACCTTGTTGAGGGCGCGCCCATCGGCATTTCCGTGCTGGCGGCGGGCCACACCGATGTGGCGGTGCAGTTCGCCCGCCATGTTGATGACCGTTTCGCGGGCATCAACATTGTGCGGCGTGGCGAGCAGGACATCCCCTTTGTCGGTGACGCCGCCGCGTGGTTCCTCGGTGACGTGCGCGACCGTTACGTGGGTGGCGACCACATCATTATCACCGTCGCCGTCCGCGAATGTGGCTGGCACGACGGTGGACGACCCCTGTTGTATCGCGGCGGCAGGTTGCACAACTGGCCTGACGTGCTGGGGTAGCGGCAATATCTGCAGCTAATTGTTCAAATCTGTGAAGGCGCAACCGTTCTTCAAGAAGATATTCCACAGTAGACCCGATGGTCTCACGTCGTTCGGCTGCGAGGGCTTTTAGCCGATCTTGTGTATCGCTAGTAACTTGATCGTTGTCATTGTGATTCGAGGCAGACTTGTCATGGGCTACAACCCCCACCTCACGCGCCTATAGTGGCTTCCACAGGTGCGTCCTTAATAGCCCGAGCAGGAACAAACCCACCAGCAATAAGCACCAGCCACATCGCGAACAGGAACGGCCAGGTGAAAATCGGCAGGAGCGTGAACGTGAAGAGCTGGTTGATGCTCATGGCCAACACAATTCCCACGCCCGCACCAACGAGTCGCATAGATAGAGGCCTATCCTGCCAGAACACCGCGCCAATGGCGATGGCTACCAGCACCGCCGAGTATGTGTGCAGGCCGGTAGAGGTTTCGGAAAAGCCATGTTCCGCAAGACCGGAAAGCAGGGTGGACACCACGGCACCGCCCACTGCCCAGGCACCAATCCGCCAGGAACCAATGAACAGCGCGGCGATGATGACGGCGCCGGTGATCACGCCGTCGGCAAGCACTATTTCGGAGAAGCTGTTGTCTATGCCCAAGCCGAAGCCTGCGGTGCCTTCCGCAGAGCTGAGCGGTGCCGGGTCGATGAGGTGTCCCAGGGTCCCGAACATCAGGCTGGATACGGCACAAAACGGAGCGGTGGACACAGGGAGGGCGAAACGCTTGAGTGGCGGCTGTTCACTCACGTGCTGCAGCGCAATGTGCACAATGATGCAAGCCAGTGACCCCACCACCGTTAATGCCACTGAGGTTGGTGTGAACCCAACATAAAGGGCTGTCGACGCCCCGACTAACGCACCGTTGTAGCCCATCAAACCGTGGTCGGCCTGGTCCTGGTACCTCAGTGCCCACGCGCCGACGGTTTGGGTGGCTGACCCGAGCGCGGTCAACAGCGCCAACCGCGGATCGGCGCAGGCCAGCGCGATGAGGATCACGGCCCCGGTCACTGGGTTGTCAATGAAAAAGATTTGAGAAATGCCCCGGAGTATAGACATCATGCGTCCTTAACTATGTCAGTTGCTTGTTCGTGGAGGCGGGCGATGGCCTCGGTGGAATGGGCGAGTGAACGGATGACCAGGCACACCGGGGCGTCGTCAATGAGTGGCAGCGGACGGCCTGCGTGGGTGAGCCCGGAATGTGTGTCTGACGTGCGCACTAGCTCGGCCAGCGCGTCGGCCACAGCGGGTTGAGCTACCATGCGGGACACGAAAATCAGCTGGCCAATGTGGGTGAAACCCTCCATAAAGCCGATGCCGGTGACACTTTCCTCCGCCGGGAGGATGCGCAACTGGTCAATCGCGAATAGCTCCGAACACACCCTGATTTCCGTGCGCATCCGCAGTTCCGTGTAGGTGAATGTCTCCCCTGATGGTGACCAGCCGGGAGTGATGATCTCCGACATGGTCAGGCTGGAACTCGGCTGCATGTCCACCGTGGTGTCCTGACGGTACGACCCATTTTCATAGACAATGAGCTGGTCAGGAACATAGTCCAGCCGGGCGCTCTCGCCTAGGGTGATGTGCATCGTCTGGTGCGCTGGCCCCTGTGGGGTTTTGTACACCTTGGTCGCGGATTGTGTGGTTACGCGCAACGCGGCATTATCAGCGACGTCAAGGGTCAGCTGGTAGGTGTCACCACCGAAATAGGCCCCACCAGGGTTAATGACGGTGTAGGTGGCCTGCCCAGAGTCATCGGCGTAGTAGGGACGAAGTACCCGCAGCGCGCCCCGGTGAAACTGCGAGGTGGCCACGCTGGAACCGTCGCCACCATTCGCATCACGGCGGCGCTCAATCCTCAGCGACAGTTCGCCCGTCGGTTGTTCAGCAGTCATGCCAGGTCCATGAGCAGGACATCTCGGCGAATCCACTCCAACACCTTATCCAGGCCCTCGTCGGTCATCAGGTTGGTCAGGGCGAACGGTTTGTCTTTGCGGAACGCCTTGGAGTCCTCGGTCATCACGGCAAGATCCGCGTGCACGTGCGGCGCCAGGTCGGTTTTGTTGATAATGAACAAATCCGATTTGATCATGCCCATGCCTGCCTTGCGGGGAATTTTCTCGCCCTGTGCGACGTCAATGACGTAGATGGAAAAATCCACCAGTTCTGGGCTGAAGGTGGCGGAGAGGTTATCGCCGCCGGATTCCACGAAAATGAGCTGTAGGTCAGGGAAGCGTTCTTTGAGTTCCGTGATGGCGGCATCGTTCATGGAGGTGTCTTCGCGGATGGCGGTGTGCGGGCAGCCGCCTGTTTCAATGCCGATGATCCGGTCGGTGGGCAGCACGGAATTACGGGCAAGGATTTTTGCGTCCTCAATGGTGTAAATGTCGTTGGTGATGGCAGCCATAGAAATCTCGCTGCTCATTGCCCGGGTAATGCGCTCAATGAGCTGGGTTTTCCCGGAGCCAACTGGCCCGCCGATGCCAACGATGACTGGATCCGTATGCTGTTCGCTCATGTGGTTATGAACCTCTTTCTTAACTCATAAAAAGCCGTGCGCGCTGCTGCTCGTGACGCATCTGCGCAATCTCCAGACCAGGGGCGATGGCACCGAGGTCGGATTCATCTAGTTGCTTTGATGCCTCCACCGCGTGCTGCACCCAGTCCTGGGCCTGCCGGATCACACGCTGCCCGGCTTGCTGCCCCAGCGGCACCCCGCGCACGGCGTTTTGCGTCAGCGAAATCACCGTCGCGTACACGTGGTGTGCCACCGCATCATCCGCCTCTACACCCATGTGCTTTGCGACGACCGCCCATACGCTGGCCGGATGTGCATACACCAGGTGGTCCGCTACCGCACGCTGGTATGCCGCAAGCCAAGGACTGTCGTAGGATTCAGCGGCGATGGTCAGAAGGCGTTGTCCCATGGTCACGCCTGCCTGTCGTATCTCGTGGGGGAGCGCCTGGGCGGTGAGCGCGGCGTCGATACGCGTAACCTCGGCGAAGTCAGTAGCGGCGTAGACCAGGCGGATGGCCAAGGCGTCGGTGAAGGTGAGTTGCTGGGTGCAGAACATGTGCAACCAGGCTGCGAAGCTGGCTTCGTCGTGGATGATGCCGGCCTCGATGTAGCTTTCAAACCCCAACGAATGGCTAAATGCGCCGGTAGGAAGGGCGGAATCGGTGAGCTGCATGGCAGCAAGCAGTGAAGGTGTCATGGGTTTAGTGGGTGTGCTCTGCGTGGCGGAAGGGGACGGGCATGACGCGTTCTTCGCGGGAATAGGGGACCGCATGGTGGGTCAGAAACTCCTCCACGGTGTGGTCGTACTGCACCACCATGACCTCTGCGTGGTAGTCACTGTCAGCATCGAAAAACTGCGCTTGCAGATGGCGGTTTCCCAGGCTGTGCGCCACAAAACCCATCTGCATAATGGACGTTGGCGTGATGACCAGCACGTCCGTGGGCAGCACCGACACCACAATGGCGTTTCCCTCCTCAACCGCCAGAATGTCGCCATCACGCAGGTCAGGGGAGTCTGCGGGCAGACGCAGACCAAGCTCGGTGCCGTGGTCGGTGGTTACGCGCTGAATGCGTTTGACCAGATCGGCGCTGGGGAGAACGATTTTTTCAACGTGCCTCTCGCCGATCAAGCTGCGGCCCGTCACCTCGTGGGTGTTTCCGAGAATTTCAGTGACAATCATGGTGGTGCCTTTGTTTAGAAGAGGAAGTAGCGTTGCGCCATGGGCAGGGAATCGTTGGGGTTACTGCTGATCAGCTCCCCATCAACGCGGACGTCGTAGGTTTGCGGGTCAACGGAAATGTCAGGGGTTTCGCCGTTGAGCTTCAGGTCTGATTTGCGCAGAGTACGGATTCCGTGGCATACCCGTATCTCCTTGTTGAGGCCCAGGTTTTCCGGCACTCCAGCATCCACGGCGGCGCGGGACATGAAGGTGATGGAATTGGGACCAACGGCAGTGCCATATGCTCCGAAAGAGGGGCGGTACAGCGCAGGCTGCGGGGTGGGAATCGAGGCGTTCGGGTCGCCCATCACGGTGGACACCACTTGGCCGCCCTTAATGATCAGGCTTGGTTTGACCCCGAAGAACTGGGGTTCCCACAGCACCAGGTCCGCAAACTTGCCTTCCTCGACGCTGCCAACATAGTCGGAAATGCCCTGTGCAATGGCCGGATTGATGGTGTACTTGGCGATGTAACGGCGGATACGGAAGTTATCGCCCATGATGGCGACATCCTCGGAGAGGGCACCGCGCTGCCGCTTCATTGCGTCGGCCAGCTGCCAGGTGCGGAGAATCACTTCACCCACCCGGCCCATCGCCTGCGAATCCGAGGAGGTAATCGAGAAGATGCCCAGGTCATGCAGTACGTCTTCTGCCGCGATGGTTTCTGGACGGATGCGGGAATCCGCGAAAGCCACGTCCTCAGGAATGTCGGCGTTCAGGTGATGGCACACCATGAGCATGTCCAGATGCTCTTCGATGGTATTGCGCGTGTAGGGGAGCGTGGGGTTGGTGGATGCGGGCAGCACGTACGGTTCGCTGGCAAGCTCCATGATGTCCGGTGCGTGGCCACCACCTGCGCCTTCGGTGTGGAAAGTGTGGATGACGCGGCCGTCGATAGCTGCCTTGGTGCTGTCCACAAAACCGGCCTCGTTCAGGGTATCGGTGTGGATTGCTACCTGCACGTCATACTGGTCGGCGACCTTCAGCGAGGTATCAATCGAGGCGGGCGTGGCACCCCAGTCCTCGTGCACCTTCAGGCCGATCGCTCCGGCCTCAATCTGCTCGCCCAGGGCGGCGGTGGAGGTTCCGTGCCCCTTGCCCAGCAGGCCAAAGTTCATGGGAAACGCCTCAAAGGAACGCAGCATGGCGGCGATATTCCACGCGCCGGGGGTGAGGGTGGTGGCTTTCGTGGATTCCGAAGGGCCGGTGCCGCCGCCGATCATGGTGGTGATCCCAGAGGTCAGGGCGGTGTTGATCTGGTCTGGGCTGATGAAGTGAATGTGCGTGTCAATCCCGCCGGCGGTGAGGATTTTGCCCTCACCGGCAATGACGTCGGTGGCCACGCCGATGGGGATGGTCACGCCGTCCATGGTTTTCGGGTTGCCGGCTTTGCCGATGCGGTAAATGTGCGCGTCACGAATGGCTAGGTCAGCCTTGTAAATTCCGGTGTAATCAATGATCAGCACATTGGTGATCACCACGTCTGGCACGTCCTCGTGCCTTTGCCGTTCGCCGTCCTGGCCCATGCCGGCTCGGATGACTTTTCCGCCGCCGAACAGTGCTTCCTCGCCGGGCACAGTGAGGTCCTTTTCGACGGTCGCGAACAGCTCCGTGTCCGCCAGCCTCACCGAATCTCCGATGGTAGGCCCATACAGGGCGCTGTATTGCTTCCTATTCAGTTCAAAACTCATTACTCTGCCTCTACTTATCCGTTGATGGTGCCGTTGACTTTGCCTCGGAAGCCATAAATCTCCCGGGTGCCCCCAAAGTCGATGAGCTGTACCGTGGCAGCATCGCCGGGCTCGAACCGAACGGCTGTGCCTGCGGGAATATCAAGACGCTTGCCCAAAGCGGCATCCCGGTCAAAGTCCAGCGCGGAATTGGTTTCTGCGAAATGGAAATGTGATCCAACTTGAATTGGGCGATCGCCGCGATTAACTACCGTGAGGGTAATGGCTTCTCTTCCCTCGTTGCATACAATAGGGGTGGTTGCGAGTAAGTATTGTCCTGGTTTCATGGCGCGTCCTATCGGATTGGGTTGTGGACGGTGACAAGCTTGGTGCCATCAGGAAAAGTGGCCTCTACCTGCACATCGGGAATCATGTCGGCGACGCCTTCCATGACATCGTCGGTACTGAGGATCGTGCTGCCCCAGTTCATCAGCTCGGCGACACTGCGCCCGTCCCGCGCCCCCTCCAGCAGCTCATAAGTAAGAATTGCCACAGCTTCCGGGTAGTTCAGTTTCAGCCCCCGAGCTTGTCGACGCCGCGCCACATCCGCAGCGACCACCACCATCAGCTTTTCCTGCTCTCTTGGTTGCAGATGCATCGAAAAAGTCTCCGTTTCCTTACAAGCGTGCCTGACTCTTGGGTTGTTCGGGCATGCTTAGGTGCATGTTTAGGTACGGAGACCACCATACCTGTAGAATGACAGATATGGGTGATGTGAGCGCAAAATGTGGCGCAATAGACTAAATTATAGACCTTTCACAGAATGGTTTTGTGTCTGATAAGACACAGTAACTTAGCTGCAGCAAACAGAATCAGTGTTCATGCCATTTTCATGACAAAATTTTAATGTGGCAGCTGTGCTTTTAGCTAGGTAATGAAAAGGCATAGTGCAGCCAAGTGATATCGTCTGCTATGGCCTGTGGTGTCATCCTTTTGTCCCGATAACGTGCAACAACAAAAGTATTCGAATAATTAGTGACATGACAGCAAAATGTCATGCAAGTTCCCCTGGAGTGATGTTTTAATACCCTAGACCGGGGGGATGTCAGAAATAAGCGCGATGGCGGCGTCTGTGGCGTCCCGGTCTGTGTGTGGTGAAAATAATCCCCCGAGGCCCATCCAGGGCCATCGAGGGATTATTTTCACATTAGTGCACGTCAGTTATGCACAAGTCCTGCAAACCTTAGCAATCGTAGTACATCTCAAATTCCTGTGGGGTGGGCCGCAGGCGCACGGGATCAATTTCGTTGTCGTGCTTGAGTTTGATGTAGGTCTCAATCAGGTCTTCAGTGAACACGTCGCCGTCGGTGAGGAAGTCGTGGTCCTCTTCCAGCGCCGCGAGGGAGGCTTCCAGCGATGTGGGTGCCTGCGGAATGGAGGCGGCTTCCTCTGGTGGGAGTTCGTAGAGATCTTTGTCCACGGGCGCGTGGGGTTCGATGCGGTTTTTGATGCCGTCGAGTCCGGCGAGCATCATGGCAGCGAAGCCCAGGTAGGGGTTGCCTGAAGGGTCGGGGGCGCGGAATTCGATGCGCTTTGCCTTGGGGTTGGAACCGGTGATGGGGATGCGCACGGCTGCGGAGCGGTTGCGCTGGGAGTACACCAGGTTGATGGGTGCTTCGTATCCGGGCACCAGGCGGTGGTAGGAGTTGAGCGTGGGGTTGGTGAACGCCATCACGGCACCGGCGTGGTGCAGAATGCCGCCGATGTAGTAGCGCGCCATGTCGGAAAGCCCGGCGTAGCCGGATTCGTCGTGGAAGAGGGGTGTGCCGTCTTTCCAGAGGCTTTGGTGGGCGTGCATGCCGGACCCGTTGTCGCCTGCGATGGGTTTAGGCATGAAAGTAACGGTTTTGCCATGTTGAACTGCTGTGTTTTTGATGATGTATTTGAAGGTTTGCAGGTCGTCGGCGGCGTGGAGCATGGTGTTGAACCGGTAGTTGATTTCCTGCTGCCCGCCGGTACCTACTTCGTGGTGGAAGCGTTCGATTTGGAAACCTGAGTTGATCAGGTTGAGGGTCATGTCGTCGCGCAGGTCCACCACGGCGTCGTAAGGCGCGGTGGGGAAGTAGCCGCCTTTGAGTCGGGTTTTGTAGCCGAGGTTGGGGCTGCCATCGAGGTTGGTGGCATCGCCGCGGCTCCACCAGCCGCGGTCGGAACCGATTTCGTAGAAGGCGGCGTTGACATCGGTGGAGTAGCTGATGGAGTCAAAGAGATAGAACTCGGCTTCGGCACCGAAGAAGCAGGTGTCGGCGATGCCGGTTGCTGCCAGGTATTCTTCCGCTTTGCGAGCGACGTTACGGGGGTCGCGGGAGAAGGGTTCACGGGTGAAGGGGTCGTGAACGAAGAACTTCATGTTGAGGGTTTTTGCTTTGCGGAAGGGGTCCACCATGGCGGTTGTCACGTCCGGCAGGAGGTTCATATCGGATTCGTCAATGGAAGTGAATCCGACGATGGAGGAACCGTCGAATGCTAAGCCTTCCTCGGCCACGTCTTCGGTGAATTCACTGGCCGGGATGCTGAAGTGTTGTTCTTGCCCGGGGACGTCAGTGAAGCGGACATCGAGAAACTCGATGCCTTCGTCCTTGATGTATTTAATGACGTCTTCGGTGGTGTTAAAAGCCACGGTGGGGACTCCTTGAGGGACGTGTGTCGGGGTTCGTCGAGACTATAAAAGAGTTTACAGATTTTCTATCAATCGACCATAATTAAGTGCTATACACCTCATTTTCGTCAACGAATGCCATAATGGTTAAGTTGTTGTCATGGCGAACAACAAGCAAAGCTGGCTTGACGGCCCCAACATCCCCGGGGAGAACGACGATCCCTCCGCGCCTGGCCGTTGGCCCGGGGAGAAACTCGGACTCCCGCAGGCCGGTGCCGGTGCGTTAGCCTCCGTGATGCGTCGCGTGGGCGGTATCACTTTTGACTGGTTTATCTGCCTGTTTGCTGCCACTATCGTACATCGTTTCACCGACCAACTGGGTGGTGTTTCCACCATCAACTTCATCGTTTTCCTCATCCTTGGGACGCTGTCGGTGACGTTCCTTGCCCGCACCCCAGGTCAGGCGGTTCTGGGTATGGGGGTTGCGCGTATCGACGTCCCGGACGCCCGTGTCGGCTTTATCCGCGCGTTCGTCCGCTCACTGCTCACGTTGTTTATTTTCCCCGCCGTGATTGTTGATTCGGATGGCCGGGGCTTGCATGATCGCGCCACCGGCACGGCCGTCGTATTTGGCTAATCAGAGGGGTCAGAGCAGCAGGAATAGCAGTACCTGCGCGCAAATAATCTTGGTGACCATGGAGAGGGGATAGACGGTGGTGTATCCCATGCTGGGCAGCTCGTTTTTGGTCTGATCCGATACATAACTCAGCACCGCCGGATGGGTTTGCATGCCCGCAATCATGCCGGAGACCTGGCCAAACGGAATCTTCATGAGCTTGTGGCCCACAATCAGAGTGAGCAGGCTGACCAGGAAGGTCAGCACCGCACCAGTTCCGATAATGGTGAGTGACGCCGGATCCTGCAGTGCTTTGCCAAAGCCAGCGCCCGCTGTGGTGCCAATACCTGCCAGAAAGACGGTGATGCCGAATTGTCGTAGGGCAAGGTTGGCGCCGTACGGTACCTGCCACACAATCGGGCCGGTGCGTCCTTTAGCGCCAAGGATCAGGGCGACAAGCAGCGGCCCGCCCGCGTTGCCCAGCTTCAGGGCGGTACCGCCGGGCAGGGGAATCGGGATCATGCCGACGACCACGCCCAAGGCAAGGCCCGCCAGCAGGGGGAGCAGGTTGAAATCGGAGATGCGTTTGTAGGAATCGCCGAACAGTCGTGTGGCGCGGTCAAGGCGATCGTGCTCCGCAACAACACGAACGCGATCCCCAAGCTGGAGCACGGTGTCGGGGGTGGCCACCATGTCGGCATCGCCGCGTCGAACACGTGTGACCAGCATGCCGTCCAGACGTGAACGCAGCTGGGCGAGCGGTACACCCACCATCTCTGGGGAAGACACAAAAATGCGGCGGAAATCCAGGCCATCATCGTGGGTTGGGTCGCCGGGCAGCCCCTCACCGATGAGTTCTTCGGCGCGCTGCACCTCCTCTTCGGTTCCCACCACGGAAATAATGTCGCCTACCAGCGCTGTATCGCCGGGTTCTGGGATATAGAGTGTGCCACGATGCTCAATGCGGGACACAATTACATCTAGTTCTAGGCTGTGGGGGAGACTCGTCACCGTTGGCAGGTCGCGGCGCGTGACCTCAATGCGGCGCGTGACCAGTTGTTGTATCGCCACACCAGCATCGCGGGCTTCCTGGTCATTATCAATGCGGAATACTTTCGACAGCACCGCCACCGATAGGATCACGCCCAGCACACCCAGTGGGTAGGTCAGCGAATATGCCACCACTGGCATTGATTCAGCTGCCACTACTTCCTCTGGTGTCGACGCCATGTTGGTCAAGGTATCCACCACGGCGGCCATAGCAGGGGTGTTGGTCATAGCGCCGGTGAATACGCCGGCACCTGACGCGGCGTCGATACCCAAAAACTTGAGGAGTCCAACACCCACCGCCATTGTCGCAACGATCATGCCGATAGCCAGGGCATTCAGTCGCAGACCTGTGGTGCGCATGGAGGAGAAGAAGTCAGGTCCGGCTTCCAGGCCAATCGTGTACACGAACAGGGACAAGCCCATGATGAACACGATGGCGGGGAGTGCGATGTCCGGTTCAATGGTGGCCAAACCTAAGCCGACAAAAAGGACGGCAGCCACACCAAGCCGAAACCCCCCGATCTGAATGCGGCCTACCAAAAGGCCGATTGTCATAATTAAAAGTAGTGTAAAAAGTTGGTTTTCAACTAACAGATGCACACTGTCTATTTTTCCGAGAAACGGACATAATCACAACCATCTTCGATGTTCAAAGCATCACATTACTAGTAGTTGTCCTGCATTTTTTCTGAAAATGTGGGACAACAGAAGTGAAAATGTTTGGTTGTGTGGGATTTATGGATTTATATGGATTCTAACCGCGTTTGTTGCGCTCGGCGGCCCGACGAGCCCGGCGGTTCATCCCGCCCGTACTCACATTCTTGGGCATGGGCCCCTTCGGCATGTTGGCGGCCTGGCTGCTGAGCTTATCTGCTGATTCCAGACGTGCCGCCAAAGCGTAGACATCGTCCTTCTTCATATTGCGGGGGAGCTTCATGAGCTCACGTTGCAGCTTGCTGATGGGAACCTGGTCTTCGCCTTCGCCCGCCATCATCTCGTAAATGGGCACGCCGCCTGAAATGCGGTCGAGGCGCTTCTTCTGCTGGGCGATCAGCGGGCGGACGCGACGCGGTTCACCTTCGCCAACCAAAACAATTCCGCACAGGCCCACGACGCGATGCACCGCATCCATATGCGTAGTGGCGGCTACAGCAGTCTTGGTTTTCCACACCATGCCCACGCCGTTGCGCATGTTCTCCAGTGCCCAGCCAGCGGCTCCGGGCTGGTCCGATGCCCGTTCATAGACCGAACGTTCCAGGCGTCGGGTGAAAATGAACAAGGCGGCCACGATGCCAAACGCGATGCCGATGGGCAGCAGTAGCCACTGCATATGGAAGATCAAACCGATGAGGAAAAAAGCCGCCGCGATGCCAATCAACGCCAAGAGCATCAGCGGAATGAGCTGCTTATCCTGCTTGCGCTGAATGTTAAAAGCCTGCCACAGCTGGGCAAACGCCTGCTTGCGCTGCGCCCATTTTGCTGATCGTGCTTCTTTTTCGGCGGCCTTGGCGGCCTGCTTCTGTGCATCTGCCATGACACTAAGGATAGGCCATATGCTTAACGGCTGACCACCGGGGTGTCCTGCGAAGCACCGTAACGCTCAAGCAGTGACGACGCCTCCTGTGCCGTGCTGCCCTCGGTGGTTTCCGCCAGATGCTTCAGGTTTTCTGGAAGGTCCTGGCCGCGTGCCTTGATGGTCTGTGCGTATAGACGTCCTGCGCGATACGAGGACCGCACCAATGGCCCTGACATCACGCCAGAAAAGCCCATTTCTTTCGCAGCGTCAGAATGCTCAAGGAATTCCTCTGGCTTCACCCATCGTTCGATGGGGTGGTAGAGCGGGCCGGGGCGCAGGTACTGCGTGATGGTCAGAATGTCACAACCAGCGTCGCGAAGATCCTGCATGGTCGCCTGGATTTCGTCGTAGGTTTCGCCCATACCCAAAATCAGGTTGGATTTGGTGACCAGTCCGTAGTCCCTGGCCTGGCGGATCACGTCAAGAGAGCGGTCGTAGCGGAATGCTGGGCGAATGCGCTTGAAGATGCGCGGTACCGTCTCAATGTTGTGGGCAAACACCTCGGGGCGGGATTCGAAGACGATCTCCAGCAAATCGGGTTTGCCCGAAAAATCTGGGACGAGGTTTTCCACCCCTGTATTGGGGTTGAGCGCGTGGATTTGGCGAACCACTTCGGCGTAGAGCCACGCGCCTTCGTCGTCGAGATCGTCGCGAGTCACGCCGGTGATGGTCGCGTAATTTAAGCCCATTTCGCGCACTGACTCGGCGACGCGGCGGGGTTCGTCGCGGTCAAGCGGGTCCGGGCGGCCGGAGCTAATCTGGCAAAAATCGCATCGACGTGAGCATTGCGAACCGCCGATCAGGAAGGTGGCTTCCCTGGATTCCCAGCATTCATGCAGGTTGGGACACCCGGCTTCCTGGCAGACGGTATGCAGTGACGCGCCTGCAACTCGCTTTTTCATGTCCCTGAATTCGGGACCGGTCTTGGCGGTTGTGCGAATCCAGCGCGGCTTGCTCTCAATCGGTGTTTCGGAGTTCCGAGCCTCAATGCGAAGCAGCTTACGTCCTTCAGGTGCAACAGTCACGCCGATAACCCTACCCCACAACAGGAATGTGTTCGAAGACCAACCATGATGACGGATATGAAGGCACCTGTTGACATTGATCAGGTACCTTGGCAATAATTGAAGGTGCCTTCATAAAAACGAGTGAAAGGAAGTTTCAATCATGAATGGCTCTTTTGGTAACGACACCGATCCGCGTGCCGACCTCACTCTCGGTCAACGCATCTTCCACCTGGGGATGTTGCTTAGGCGTGCAGAATTCGGCCCCGACAAACCTCCATTCGGTCGGGGTGGTCACGGACCCCACACATTCCAGGGGCAGGGGAGGGTGCTTGCTCTCCTGGCTATGCGTAGTCCCATAGCTCAGCGCGAACTCGCCTACATTCTGGGTGTTCGACCGCAATCTCTCGGGGAAGTACTGGGTAAACTCGAATCCGCAGGCCTGATTACCCGTGACGCCGACCCCAATGATGCCCGCGCGCGGCTGGTTAGCATCACTGAGGCCGGCAAAGAACGCGCGCAGGAAATGGAAAAACGTCCGCAGGTTGACCCGCTTGACGTATTGAGTGACGAGGAGCAAAAGCAATTCCTTGATCTTCTCCAACGGGTGACTAGCCACCTGGAAGAGGTGGTGGGGCACGATGCTGATGATGTGCCTGGACCATTTGGGGGTCGCCCTGGTCGTGGACGTGGTCGCGGCGGCGGCTTTAAAGGTGGCCGCGGCGGTGCTCGCCGAGATTGCGCTGATCACGGTGGTCCGCGCGGTATGCACGGTATGCGACGAGTTTTCCCTTTCCCCGATCTGGATGGTTGGCGATGAACTACCAGTGGGGGTATTGAGGTCTATGAAGCGTACGCATCGGGTCGAGCTGGGTGTGCATTTCATAGATCGCGGCGTCGCCAACAGTCTTGAACACCGTTAGTGCAAACCTTTGCATAGAAGAAAGTCTATCGCCAGGTACGGAAACGCCTTGTTTGCGTACCTGGCGATAGACCTACATGACAAGCGTGAAAATCTGCTTATCCTCAGGTCGTAAAAAGGGGTGTTTTCGTGCCTGAACATAAGCACATTTTGCAGGGCTGAACCCGCACGATGTCACTACAGTAAAACCTCAGCACAGCGCTCCAGTCCTAACTAGACAAAAGCGCCCGTCTTCGGCCCTGACGGTATGCAAACATCATAACAATCCCACGATCCCCTAGTGATCGTGGTTTCATTTATCGTTCAAGCCTTTACTTCCTATTGTTTCCTTTCCAAAGCTATTGCTAGCCTGGCTCATATAGACGGACCGTCGGTCTAGTAAGAAAAGTAGGCCATGCTTGCTAGCGGCGTTCAGAAGCCAATTGGCAGCCACACAGCAACCAAGCAGTAGCCACACAGCGAGCATGCGAAGAGTGCGAAAAGAGGAAACTTACCATGCGTGGTCTTCCCGCAGAGGAACGGAAAAACCTGATTCTTGACCAGGCGCAACGGCTTTTTGTGGAACGTGGTTTTGCCGCCACAACGGTGGAGGACATTTTGAATCGGGCCGGTATTGCGAAGGGAACGCTCTATCATCATTTCAGCGGCAAAGAAGACATCATGCGCCAACTTATTGCGCGCACAACTAATGTCATGCGTCAAAAAGCCGAGGCAGCAGCATCATCCGATGCCCATCCCCTTGAAAAATTTGCTGAAATCGTAGCATCAGCACGGGTCCAGGGGGAGGAGGCTGAGATGATTGAGCAGCTGCATCACGTGGAGAATACTGACTTTCATGTACTCACGATGACCCGCGCGATCGTCGCCCTCGCCCCATTGTTGGCAAGCGCAGTGCAGGAGGGCGTGGATCAAGGCGTGTTCTCTACACCAGACCCAGTGGGGGATTGTCGGATCATCCTCACAGCCGGATTCATGTTGCCTGATCACGGGCTTTTCCCCGAGTGGGATGCGGGGGAGCAGTTGGTACAGGTTGTCACGGCGGCGGAACGCTTGCTGGGGTGCGAGCCGGGTGCTATTGCTGCCTCAATGCACGCAACCAGCGTCAATAGAACCCAAGCCAACACAATCGCTGAGAAAGGCTAAAGAACAATGCTGTGGAAGATGCTCGTCGGCGATGTTCGCCGATCTAAGGGGGTATCTATCACGCTGACGCTGCTCATGACGCTGGCATCAGCGCTGGTGATTACTGGTGTTTCCCTTGTTGTGCAGACAATGGGCGCGGTGGATGTGCTGTGGAAATCGGCGTCGCCACCCGATGTGGTTCAGATGTACATCGGTGACTTAGAGGCCAACCGAGCCGAATCGGAGGCGCTCAAAACCTGGGCCGCCGAGCGCTCAGAGGTGGAAGACATGCACCTTATGCGGACACTCCCGGTTCCGGGTGCCCAAATGTGGCTTGCGGGACAGTCACAGGCCGATTCTGTGCTGGAACCAGCGTTTGTGACCTCCCCAGAGCGCTTTGACCTCCTGCTGGATGAGCACTACAACCGGGTCCAACCAGGCCCTGGTGAGATAGCCATGCCGGTGATCTACCAAGAACAAGGCACGTTGAAGCTCGGGGACACGGTGACGGTGCAGCTTGCGGAGGGGGTGAAAAAGGATTTTGTGGTCACCTCGTTTCTGCGTGATGCTCAGATGAACCCCTCCTTGGTGACCTCCAAACGCATGGTGGTGCACCCGGATGATTTCTCGGTGGTTAATCAGCATCTGAATAACCCTGAGTACTTTATTGAATTCAAGCTCGCCAAGGGCGCGGATCGCGGCGCATTCCAGCACGCTTACAGAGACGCGCACCTCCCGAACCGCGGCATCGTGGTGGATTCCACCATCTTCCGCCTCATGAATGCCCTGAGTACTCTGCTGGTAGCAGCACTGGCTATCGTGATTGCTAGCCTCTTGGTTGTGGTGGCTGCCCTGTCGGTGCGCTTTGCCTTCCTCGCGGCGATTGAAAATGACCTCAAAGAAATCGGAGTGCTGAAAGCCATCGGTGCCCCGTCGCGGGCGATGAAACGCCTGTACCTGATTAAATACGCCGCGTTGGCGGGCGTCGGTACCCTTGTGGGGTTGCTGCTGGCCATCCCCATGACACACACCAGCCTTAAACCCGTGTTGCTGTATTTGGGCACGCCGCCGACCAACTTGTGGGCGCCTCTGCTTGCGGCTTTCATTGTGCCGCTGCTGCTCATTGGCTTGTGTTGGCTGTTGTTGCGTCGCATGGACCGTATTTCCGCAGTTCAGGTGCTGCAGGAGCAGACGCGGGCATCGAGAAGTGGTCGTCGATTCCGTTTGACCCGTTCCCGCTTCCTTCCTGTTCATCAATGGACCGGGCTGACCGCGGCGCTGCGGCCCGCGAACCTGCTGCTACTGATTGTGGTGGCGCTGAGCACCTTCCTGATGATTCTGCCCACCACCCTTGCCTCCACCTTCGCGGATCAGCGTTTTGCCACCTACGTGGGCATTGGCGCGGCGGACGTGCGCATCGACATCCGTGATAACACCATCAACCCTGAAAAAGTCACCAAGGACGCAGAATCCGACCCCGATGTGACCAACGTGGTGCGGCTCACCTCCAATCGCTATGACATTAAGAAAGCCGACGGGTGGGAAACCATCGTCGTTGAACGCGGTGACCACACTGTTTTCCCACTGTCCTACACCAGTGGGCACGCCCCTACCGACCCCGACGAGATCGCCTTGTCCTACAACCAGGCGCAGGAGATCAATGCGGACCTCGGGCACACCGTCACCATGCGCACACCTGGCGGCGAGAAACAGCTCCGCGTGAGCGGCATCTATCAGGATGTGACCAATGGCGGGCGCACCGCGAAAGCCGTCTTCGAGGACTCCGCACCCGCAGTCTGGGAGGTTGTGTACCTGCAGCTCGCGTCTGGTGTGGACGTGCATGCGAAAACCGAGCAACTCACGAACACTTACCCAGAGGCCAAAGTGAACAATGTCAGCGACGTGAGCCAGCAGATTTTCGGTGCGGCATCCTCGCAACTGGGTGTGATCGCACTGCTCGCCGCCATCGCTGCAGTGGGGTTGATTTTCCTGGTCACCACGCTATTCCTCATTCTCATCCTGGCGCGTGAACACGACGACATTGCTAGCCTCCGCGCCATCGGAGCCACCAGTCGAGGACTCGTGGGGCACTATCTCACGCGCTTCGGCACTGTCGGACTCGCAGGCATCATCGTCGGCGTGGTGCTTGTGAACACCCTGGGCAACAGCCTATTCAAACTCGGCCTCGGCCGCATGGGTGCCCCGGCCGTAGAGCTCTTGCCCGACATGCTCCTGGCGTGGGTTCTCATTCCACTTGTGTTGGCGCTGGTCATCGCCACTGCCATTGTTCTTCCAACCCGAAAGATACGAGGTATCAGCCATGCTTAACGCGCACCAGGTTACCAAGGATTACCAGATCCGAGTTCTCGACCATATCGACGTCAGCATCAACGACGAAGAGTTCGTGGCCATCATGGGGCCGTCCGGGTCCGGCAAATCGACGCTGTTGCATGCGCTCAGCGGACTTGATAGGCCCACCAGTGGCACTGTGAGTATCGACGACCGCGAACTCACCGACCTCAGCGAAGCCGAGCTCGCACAACTCAGGCTTGTCACTTTCGGCTTTGTGTTCCAACAACCGCACCTGCTGAGCTCGCTCAGTGTGCTAGATAACGTCGTGCTTCCTGGGTTCCTAGCCAAACAAGAACCGCGCCAGACGATTGTGGAGCGCGGGCGGGAACTCATGGAGCGCGTCGGCATCGCCGAACTGGCTGATCGAGCCATCACTGAAGCCTCCGGTGGGCAGCTTCAGCGGGTGGGCATCTGCCGGGCGCTGATCAACAAGCCAAAGATCCTCTTTGGCGACGAACCCACCGGCGCGCTCAACTCCGCGACCTCGGCAACAATCTTGGACATTTTCCACGACATTAACCACGAGGGCACCACAATTGCGCTGGTCACGCACGATCCAGTGGTGGCGACGCACGCCGATCGCGTACTGATCCTCGTTGACGGCACCATCGCCGACGATGTCACTCTAGGCGCCTACCACCCCAATGACCATCAGGAACGGCTGGCACACATCAACGGCCTTATGGCTGCTCGCGGCGTGTAAAAGAATGATCCGCGACCGTCAGTTCACCCGAGAAGGCCGCACCCAACGCTGCGGCCAGGGGGGCAATCATGTCGTGCGTATCGACGTCGCGTCCCAGCTCTGCACTCAGGGTGGTCACCCCGGCATCGGTGATGCCGCAGGGCACAATATGCTGGTAAAACTCCAGCGTGTTATTGCAGTTCAAGGCTAGGCCGTGCATGGTAACGCCTCGGGTTACTCGAATGCCCAGGGCACCGACCTTGCGTTCTGGGCGGGTATCATTGCCTGGAATCCAGACGCCCGAACGGCCGTCGACACGCCCCGCATCTTGAAGCCCCAGGTCACGTACCACCTGGATGATGGCTTCCTCCACGCGGCGCACATAATCCACCACGTCCACCGGCTCAGCGAGCTTGATGATTGGATAGCACACCAGTTGTCCGGGGCCGTGCCAGGTGATCCGGCCACCGCGATCTACATCCACCACCGGCAGGCCGTTGGTGGGGCGATCCTCGGGTTGCGTTCGTTTGCCAGCCGTGTAGGTGTTGGGGTGTTCAAGGAACAGCAGCTGATCGTTGATAAGACCGTCCGCGCGCTGCGCAGCCAACTCCGCCTGCCGATCCCACATCTCCACATAATCCACCGTGCCCAGGTTATAGACCTCTAGGGGAGTGGAGATATCGCGAATTGGCTGATCAGGGGCGGTAAAAGGGGCACGGGGTGCAGTCATGCAAATAATTTTACGCGCATCCTACAGTGAGTTATGCGCGGCCTTGTTCAGCACAAACCCCTTGCCCGTGCTTTGCTGCCAACAGGTCATACCTGTTGGTTGGGCCTTGCAGGCAAAATCGCCCCACTGTGCTTGGTCCCCGTAATCAAGCCGCTGCACGTGATCTCCAGGGCTGCCCAGGTAGCGTTCGCCGCACACAGTGCTTGGCGACGATGAACTGTCATACAAGGCGATCGAATAAAGCTCAGAGTTACAGTCCTCTAATCCGTGGGAGCTGTAGGAACGGTCGCGAATAGAACACCCCACGTACGTGTCATGAAGCTCGCAGGAAATGTTCTCCGACGGTGTGTCCACCAACTGTGCCTTCTGCGTGCTAGCGGGAACGGGGGACACCTTTGTGGAGTCAGATGTGGCTGTGGTCGATTGAGAGGCAGTTGTGGTTGCTTCCGATGTTTCTGCCTTGGACGTGGTTTCTGCCTGCCCTGCCGGGGAAGACGCTGGGTGATACTCCAGGTTGTTCAGCCACACGATGAACGCCCCGACCACTCCAATGACAATCGCAATGGCAGTCACCCATTTGATCAGCCCTTCCGTTCGTGCCGCATCGTGAACTGTGCGTGGTGAGTTCATTGTTATTTCCTCCCGGAGTGGATCATCACGGTGTTGATCAGGCGCTCTATATCGGCGGGTTCGCTGGGTGCAAACCCGTGAACTTGCTGGGTGAAGGCATGAACGTGATCCTCAAAAAGGAGCTGGTTGTCGTTCGTACGTGATGCTTCAAGCACCTGTAACCCGAACTCATGCCAATCACATTCCTGCACGCGGCTTTGGGCGGAAGCTAGCCCGTCGGCAGTCATGATTGTATGAACGCCCACGGCAGGCCCAATGGCCAGCAATTCATGCAACATGTCAGATACAGTCGTCGCACGGTTTGCTGGATCAAGTCGCTTCGCCCGATGTACCCCCGCCAGGACTAGGAACTGCGGTGCGGAATCACGTCCCTCCGCCGCACGAGCACGGGCTTCCTTCAGAAACGACTCTACGGTGGAATCCAGCGTGATGGCACGTTGTACCGTCAGTCCATGTTCCTCTAAAGGCTCAAGAAGTTGCTCCCACTGCGCATTAGCCGAGATGAAGTTAATCAGATGCGTGTCCACCTTGTTCAGCACCAGGCTGGTGAGCATCGCAGTCAAGGTATGCAGATTATCGACGCCCGCCACCACGACGTTAGCAGCAGCGCTGCGGGTTACCTCGGCAAAGAGGGGCACTCCTGTCTGCACTGCCGTGCCCACAGGGAGAGCAACCTGATGATGCGTATCAGCAGTGACGAGGCGCGCGGCGTCGATATCCGCAAGCGACACGGGAGCATGGTCGGCAGGTGGGGAGTCTTGCAGCTGCGTGCGGATGCCGCGAAGCAATACCTCAAGCTGCTGGCCAGTGGGAGCGGTGCCAGGTCGGAACGTCCACTCCAACAGCACATCATGTTCCAGGCGCATCGAGTCCATCGTGTGTGGAGGTAGCTCACCTTCTGGCGCAGAATACACCGGCGTGCCGTTGCGGGGAAGCCACGGCAACGTTTCAAGCAGTTCAGGCCGTTGTGCTGAGACCACGATGACGAACACCCCCGCGCGGCGCCCGACCGCTGCAATGCGGGACACGCGTCGCGTTAGTTCCTCGGTGAGTCCGCTTGGAAAATCGAAAAGCAACAACAGCCGGTACGGCTCAGCGGCTTCAGGAGCTGCTTTGTTGTACTCCGTGATGGTGTGATGCTGTCCCTGCAGACACCGCTGAGTCACCACAGCGATGTGCTGTTCTACCTGTGTCAGCAATTGCTCCAGGTGCTTGGTGTTTGTTCGCACCGTGTCGCCATAAATACGCTCGCCTTCAGGACCCAATCCGAAGAGAAACGACAGAGAATCCCCCAGCTGTTCCGGGTCAAATGCGTCAACGATCACCCGGCCAGCAGGTATGCGACGCAACAAGTCAAGCACAGCAAACTGCACCGTCTTCACGTCTGTGGTAGCAAAACCACCGGTGTGGTCAAAGTTTAGGAACAATCCCCAGTTGCACACACTTGGTTCCGTTGCGTTAAAAGTGAGGTTCCACTGATGGTCAGGTTCGCCATGTAATCCGGTGCGCTGTCCGCTGATGGTGCTGAGCGTCAGGGAACCGACAGACGCAATAGGGTGATAATGCGGTGCGTTGTTGGTGTGGGCGTCAGCGTGTCCCGACGGATCGCACTCAGGCACCTGGCTTTGGCGTTCCAGAAGCGTCGAGCGCAGTTCATGGTCCATGCGTTGATGCCAGCTGGCGATATGTAGATGAGGTTCATTGACCCGCGCATAATAAAGCCTGGCCAGTTGCGCGCAGCCAGAGATGAGTGCTTCGTACACTCGCGTCTGAATGTGGGCAATTAGCGTTCTCCTGGCCGATCCGAAAATCGGGATGGTGCATGTGCCGACTTCTTCTAAAACACTGACAGCGCGAAGCTCCCACTGGGCGAACTCTTCTACAGGCAGGCGAGAAAGTTCTTGAGAAATATCCTCGTAGGCGCCGTTGTCCAGCCAATAGCAGATTTTCTGTAACCATGCCTGTGGTGTCGCCCCAAAATCCGGTGCGATAAATGACGCCGTGCCGCCAATATCGAATCGCTCGGCAGCATAGGAGCTTATCTGCGAGATCAGTGTGTGAGCCCGGTCGATATTCTGCGTGATGCACCAATCAATGACGGCGAGCTCGTTGTCTACATGGGAACTTGCCTCTTTTACCTTGTCAACTGCCGCGCTGAGGTGGGTGGCGAAACTGCGGAACTCATCTTGGGAAACCTGCATCTGCCGACACCACACGAGGTCCCTTTCCAGGGACGATGCAGTGGTGTGCTGGGAATGAGGCATACAGAATCCTTGCAGGTGCGATGACAGTTGTTGTTACCAATCTAACAGATTAGATAGCCCAATTTACAGGAAAGAAACAGAAAATTATCAGCGCAATATTATACCTGGCAAATGGTGCTGGTGGCTATACAACAAAACTATCCCCCAATTCCGCATGGAACGGGGGATAGTGTGGATGGCTACAGAGCTGCTGTATTACAGACCCAAGTCACCTTCGAAGTTGGCGGTCTCAAGGCGATCCCGAATGGTGGTCAGGAACCGGCCAGCGTCCGCGCCATCAACGATCTGGTGATCGTAGGTCAGCGGCAGGTACACCATCTGGCGTACGGCGATGGCATCCACACCATGCTCCGAGATCACAACTGGGCGCTTCACAATAGCGCCGGTACCCATGATGGCTGCCTGCGGCGGAACCAGAATCGGGGTGTCGCTCAGGGCGCCTTCGGAACCAATGTTGGTGATGGTGAACGTGCCGCCGCTGAGGTCAGCTGGCTTCAACTTGTTGTTGCGTGCACGGTCAGCGATGTCTGTGATGGCCTGAGCCAGCTCCGGCAGGGTCATGTCCTGGGCATTGTGGATGACCGGGGAAAGCAGACCAGCCGGGGTGTCCACGGCAATGCCGAGGTTGACCTGCGAGTGGTAGGTCATTTCCTTCTTCTCGGCGTTGTAGGAGGCGTTCACGTTCGGGTGAGACACCAGCGCCTCAATGGCGGCCTTGGCGAAGAACGGCAGGTAGGTGAGGTTCACGCCATACTTGGCCTGGAAGGCTGCCTTGTTGGCCTTGCGCAGCTCAGCAACATTAGTCATGTCCACTTCATGCAGCTGAGTCAGCTGGGCTGCGGTGTGCAGGGATTCCAGCGTCTTCTTTGCGGTGATCTCGCGGATGCGGTTCACGCGCTGCGTGGTGCCGCGCAGGGCTGCCTTGGCTGGGTCAACGCGCTTGGTGGACACGGCAGAAGCGGCGGTTGCGGGAGCTGCTGCAGGTACTTCGGCTGCGGCTGGTGCTGACTCAGCGGCACCTTGGCCTGCGGCTGCCAGAACATCCTGCTTGCGAATACGCCCGCCAACACCCGTTCCGGTGACGGTACGCAAATCGACGCCGTGCTTGTCGGCGAGCTTGCGAACCAGCGGTGTCACGTACGGCACGTCATCATTGCTGTTTACCTTGGCTTGCGCTGCTGGAGGAGTAGCAACGGACTTCGGTGCTTCTACCTTGGGAGCAACCTCAACCTTTTCCTCGGCTACCGGAGCCGCTGGTGCGGGTGTCGGCGCTGCGGGTGCTGCGTTGGGGTCGCCGATGCGGACGATGACGGCTCCGACGTCAACGGTGTCGTCTTCGTTGTGCAGGATTTCGACGATGGTGCCTGCTACGGGGGAGGGGACCTCGGTGTCGACTTTGTCGGTGGAGACTTCTAGGAGGGCTTCGTCCACCTCGACGGTGTCGCCGACCTGTTTGAGCCAGCGGGTGATGGTGCCTTCGGTGACGGATTCGCCGAGTTCGGGCATGACCACATCAGTAGCCGCGCCGGCGCTGGATGTTTGTGCTGCCACGTCAACCTTCTCTTCCACAACGGGTGTTGGTTCTGGTGTTGTTGGTGCTGCTGCGGGTGCTGCGTTGGGGTCGCCGATGCGGACGATGACGGCTCCGACGTCAACGGTGTCGTCTTCGTTGTGCAGGATTTCGACGATGGTGCCTGCTACGGGGGAGGGGACCTCGGTGTCGACTTTGTCGGTGGAGACTTCTAGGAGGGCTTCGTCCACCTCGACGGTGTCGCCGACCTGTTTGAGCCAGCGGGTGATGGTGCCTTCGGTGACGGATTCGCCGAGTTCGGGCATGACCACATCAGTAGCCGCGCCGGCGCTGGATGAGCTTGCGCTGGAGGCACTTGCAGCAACAGATGCAGAAGCCTCTACCTTGGCCGCAACCTCAACTTTTTGTTCGGCCGCCGGTGCTGCAGGGGTTGAGGCTTCGTTTGCGTCACCAATTTCTGCGATGACGGCTCCGACGTCGACGGTGTCGTCTTCATCATGCAGGACTTTGAGCAGGACGCCCGCCGCTGGAGAGGGGATTTCCGTATCGACTTTATCTGTGGAGACCTCAAGTAGCGGTTCGTCAACTTCTACTGTGTCGCCGACTTGCTTTAGCCAACGGGTGATTGTGCCCTCGGTGACGGATTCGCCCAGTTCGGGCATCTCTACAGAGAACGCCATTGTGTTCAGACTCCTTGATTAAGTCGTGTAGGTATAACAGTGTTAATACTCTGAGACTACCGGTTCGCTTCGGCTTATGTGACCTTGAGGTGCCTTTGGCGAACAGGACTCCCCCTACAATAGTGGATTGTGTTCAACTTATTTGGTCGTAGGAAGTCGAAACCGGGCATTCGTCCGCCGCGCGCACCTGGAGACACCATCCGCCAGGCAGACTGTGCTGACCTGCAGAACTGGGTTCGCGGACGTGCTTTTGTTGAGGCTTTCGTGGAACCTGAGACGTTGATCAACGAGATGAGTGTCGTCCTAGTTGATGAACATGGGGACTTTATTCGACGCCCGATCGGTGGCCCCAAGGGGATCGATGCTGTTACCCGTGAAGTGGGGGTACCCGTCTATGACGTTGAAGAGACCGGATACCCACAGCGCATGCGCGAAAAATTGGAGCGAGACCGCATCATCCGTAAACGCCAAGAACAAGCAGAACGCCGCGCCCGATTTGAGCGCGGCGAACAACCATAAACACGGAGTCTACTCTCCTGCGATACCTTCCAGCACGGCGATCAGTGTGCGCACGGGTGCGCCGGTGGCTCGCGCGGGTGTGTAGCCGTGGGCACCACCCGTGTTAAAGGACGGCCCAGCGATGTCGATGTGTACCCACTCGATGCCCTCACCAACGAAGTTCCCCAGGTAGTACCCAGCCGACAGCATGCCACCCCAACGGGATGGATCCGCGTTGCGCAGGTCGGCGACGGGAGAGGACATGGCGGTGGACATTTCCTCGGGAATAGGCATGGCCCACGCCTGTTCACCGACGCTCCGGCCGGTTTCTGCAACACGGTCGCGGAAGGCATCGGAACCCATCACACCGGCCGTGCGCAGCCCTAACGCCACCATTTGTGCACCAGTGAGGGTGGCGGTTTCGATCAGGTAGTCGGGGTTATCCTCACTTGCGCGTGCGATGGCATCGGCAAGGATGAGGCGGCCTTCTGCATCAGTGTTCAGGATTTCGGAGGTTGTGCCGCCGTAATGCGTGATCACATCGCCCGGGCGGTAAGAATTGCCGCCGGGCATGTTCTCTGCCATGGGGATGGTGGCGGTCACCTTGACATTGAGCTTCAA
>ERZ773067.399-NODE-399-length-26791-cov-14.400621_pt1 | contig 26791 bp, 30 predicted proteins | sample MGYA00580622_ERZ773067 | MGnify/ENA primary metagenome ERZ773067 (study PRJEB29015, sample SAMEA2737998) | human oral metagenome | biome: human oral; feature: human-associated habitat; material: dental | place: China | collected 2113 ...
GCTGAATACGAACCGTATGTCAAGGTGCGGATATTGTTTTTTGATAAGCAGATGTTTCTGCCGATCGGCGGTCTCAAAGAGGCCCTTTGCCTCAATGATGATACCGTTGGATAAGACAAAATCAGGGGTGTAGGTGTGGACGCTCTCGGGGATGGTATAGGACAGCTTGCACTGCTCGTAGACCTCTTTCTTCTCAATGGTTTTGATCTGTGCTGCAATGCTGTCCTCTAGCCCCGAGCGGTGTCCGCGGGAGGGCTTATAGCTATACCTCCCGCCCGCTAGTCTCCTCAGAAGTCGTCATCCTCTCCGGGAGCCGCCTCGTCATCGTCGAAAGGCGTAGGCTCTGCGGGAGCCTTGTAGGGGTAACCCTCCTCCACAGCGAATCCAAGGGAATCGCCGGAGACAGAACCCTGCTCACGGAGTTCAATAATCTGTACGCCGGTGAGGCGCAGGGAAATGCCATAGTTCTTTTCATTGATGTAGAATGGCATGAGCTCATATGCGATGCGTCCGCGCGTACCACTGCCAATGCTCGTCAGCTCGGCACCAATCTCTTTATTGGTGGTGTCAAAGATAGGGACACGGCGCACCCAATCCCCCTTTTTGGTCTGGATGACGCGCTGCATTTTGAACTTGAAGTACTCCTCATCCTGATAGGTGCTGAGACCATTGGCATAGTCGTACTTGTACTTGTGCTTCTTGCCTTCCTCGCTCTCCTTGAACTTCTGCCACTCTGCATCAATCTCTTTGAGCAGGCGCTTCTTGTCGGCCGCGCTCGGCTTGAAGGAGACGGAGAATTTGCCGGTGTCCTTGCCCTGAAATTCCTCGGTGTCGAGGAGGTGCGGGAAGTTGAACTCCCCGATGCCGGTCGTGCCAGTCTTGTAGGTTGTCTTTGCCATAATGATGTTTTCCTTTCTTGCTGTGAATTATTTTTGCGAAGAGGTTTTCTCTTCTCCTTGTGTACCACCTGCGGGAGCCTTGCCTTTCCGAGGAGGTACACGGCCTTTGTCTGTATAGACAGCGAAGCTGCCATCCTCAAAGTGCACCCGAACTTCGCTCGGATAGGTAGTCTCATTAAAATGACCTTCCGGATAGATGAAGTCGGTTCGCTGTGGGTGCAGATGCCGTTTCTCGCATCGTTCAGCATCAGACTGCAGAGCAAACTCCTCCCCGCAGCACTCACATACATACTTTTCAATCACTCTCATAACGTCATTATGGCAAAGACAATAACGTCAGCTCCTCTCCTTTTACACTCTGATGGAGCCACACGGCGTACTGCAATATCTTTGCAGTCTCCTTGGTAGGGGCATCCTTCTTACCGAGGCGGGAGACATACTTGATGATGTTGCCGCGAAGGAAGCCTTCAAATGCCTCTTTGCTCATCTGGGCCTGCATAAGCTGAATAGGCTGTACTTCACCCCGATAATGTTTGTCTAAGGCTGCCATGATTATGCCCTCCCTGTGGAGCCAATGCCGCCGGTACCGCGTGCAGTCATTTCAAGCACGTCGACTTCCTCAAATACGACGGGGACATTTTTCTCGATGAGGCACTGAGCAAGGCGGGTGCCGGCCGGGAGGTGAATCCCGGAGCGCCCGAGGTTCTCAATAATAAGCTGCACCTCGCCGCGATAGTCGCTGTCAATGATGCCAACATGGTTGGCAAGCCGGAGATTCGACTTTGCCCCCACGGAGGAGCGCAGGAACACCTTCATGTGGTGACCCTCGGGAATAGCAAAGGCGAGCCCTGTGCGAATGATGCTCGGAAAGTCCACAGCCTTGATTGGAGGGATGTAGGTATCTTCCAAAATAGCAAGGTCAAAGCATGCTGCTCCCTCTGTCTGGCGCTGTGGTAAACATGCAGCCGGGTGCAAGCGGACGACCTGAATGGTTTTGGTTGTCTGCGGGTCGTCGGGGAGGTCTTTGAGCTTGACGGAGAGATTCGGCATGTCGGGTGTTGGTGTGGATATATGCCGTGCTTTTATTAGCTCTTTTACTAACAGCTTGTAGTAGTACAAAGACAACAAAAAAAACAAAAGCCTCTCAGGAAGAGAGACTTTAGTTGACTAAAGGATATGAAGTTGTTGGAAAGACAAACAAGATATTATATATTATATATAAACTTATAAGCCTTTCTTTTAGGGTGATAATAGTAGTAATGGTTAAGGTATACCTTGAAGGTGTTCTGAAGATAGATCAAAACGTCTTTCTCTCTGACTTGTGTACCACCTAAAAATAAAATTAAAAAGCAGGGATTTAAGTTATCCCTGCTTATCTTTTTGTTAAATTTGATTTACTTGCTCAATTAATTTGAGACGCTGTCCTATTGTACACGCTGCAATGTGTTTACTTAATGTTTCGCGCTCCTGTGTAGTCCCTATTTCGACATCTAAGACATCGAGATGAAGGCCTCTCACCTTACGTCGATCAATTACACTCCCCCAGATGACTTCATTCATGATGTCTTGTTCTATGGGTGTTAGCTTTGGTACTTCCTCTAACTCAAGAAGAATCTGATAGCGCCCCACGATTTCTCCTAGACGAGAGGAGAAAGTTGTTTCAGTGCCCTTCAATTCTTCTTCTAACTGTTCGAGTGCCTCGTTCATGTACACATTTTTACGTGCCATATTAATACCTCCTTTTCTCACTATCTAATATATCGCATGTGTGTATGCTTGTCAATATTTTATGCATATAATTTTAACCATTTGTGTGTATAAAATTAGAAAAATTATACGCATGACTATTACGCAAAACAAAAGTCTGACTTCTTGACTTCTTCAAGGTCTAGTTTGCCAAACTTCGGAAGCTTCGGAACCTTATCAGTCTCATTAATGAGATAAGAGACCTGCTCTAAGAAGTTCGCAAGGTGGTTCTGGTCTTTGTAGAGGTTGACAAACTCCTCCCGGATGGTTCGGAAGAGGCTCCCGGCATGTGCTGCATCTGTTCCGAAGCTGTCATGAATCATGAGAAAGTTTCGGTTACCTTTTTCATACTCACTGTTGACAACTCTCTGCAAATGTGCTGCATCCATGCTGTGAATGAAGTTAGGGGCGATGCCCTGTGCCTGTTTTTCACTGTCAATACAGACACCGCTCTTTTTCTTCTTTGCAGCTTTTTCCTGCTCTTTTTTATCTGCCTCTTCGATATGTATTGTTCTTGTGTAGAATCGTACACGTGCCTTGTTAAACCGCAGGCTTAGTGTTCTTTGATAGGTTTCAAAATAATTTTGTTGTACTGGCAGGCCGTTCGGGGTCGTCCATGTCACAACATGGTTTTCTTTGCAGATCAGTTCTGCAATTTTTTGCATCCACGCCATTCCCTCAACTGCCTTTACAACGGTTTTTCCAACTGCTTCCCAGATCAGTTTTGCCATGTAGGCAGATGCTTGCAGCGGGGAAATGAATGGGCTGTTATCGGGATGATCTAAGACAAAGGGGTTGATAATGTCCGAAAGAAGGTTCTCCCGGAAGCCATATTGTTTGCTGCCATAAGCAAGGGTCATGACACTACGTTTGCATACTTTGCGCGTGATACCGTCCTGTGCATACTTTAGGCGATTAAAGACAACCCAGTTTTGTGCTAGGGTCTTTGTCCCGTAGACTTTGCGGGGGTTTCCCTCGTTGTCTGTGACAACATTTCCTGCTTTGTCATATTTTAGGGTATCCTCGGTGCCGGTCTCTGCATCCTGCAGTAGTACAAGGTTGACCTTGTCAGCGACAAGGCTATAAATATCCTGTACCTGATCGGAAGGCCTAAGGTTGACTGCTGCTCCTCCAATCTCATCCCGCAGCAACCCGGAGAAGTGCTGAAGGCCGGAGCAGGTACCATCGAAAGCGACCGGGAGGGATGACAAAAAGCCTGTGGCGGTGCCGTGCTGCGCCTTGTAGTCAAGGAGCTTCTTCCATTCCATACAGAACGCTAAGAACTCCATCGGATAATCGTTCTTGGCGATCTCAGCCCACCATACACAGCCGAGCGGGTCGGAGGCAGACGCAAGAATATTATCCTTGTTGTCATCAACCCACTGGATGCGCTCAGCGAAGGTGAGCTTGTCCCGGCCGGCTAGGTTCGCCCCGTGGATTGCTAACCACTTTGTGTCATCATCCCCGGCGAGGGGCGTAGGCTCTGCAAAGAGGAGCAGGGCTTTTTGTATGTCATCCCCCTGCGGGTTGATTGCTGTTGGGATTGGATAGCAGCGACCCCGGTAATCAATGTTCCACGGGAAGTAAATTTTCTCATACTGTGAGAATTTCTCAGCGGTGGTGAGGGCAATCTTGAAGCGAAGGGCCTTGCTTTTTCGGGCTTCCTCCTGCTTATAAATTGCTGTCATTTTCCGCTTGTGCTCCCGTAGTTCCTCTTCCGGGGTTCCTTCAGGTTTTTTAGGAAGGTTTGGGATTGGTTCTGTGCGTGGGACGCCTCCGAGCTCCCCCCCACTTGCATATATATTCTTTAGGACGTGCAGGATGTCTTTATTGATAACAAAGGGAGTTTCTTGAAGGGCATTGAGAGTATTATATATTTTGTCTAGATTGACGGCATTCAGCTTTCGAACATATTCAGACACAAAGCTGTTATTATATCCTCCCATTCGAATAAGTTGAACACCGAGCATTGCCGCCCCATAATATCCCCCTTCATATGGTGTGGACCACGGTCGTGGAGGAATGATCGTCGGAGGATATTTGACAGCATTCGCTATCATATTACCTTCGTTCTGATTCCATGCGGTCTCAAACCATTCTGTCATAAACAATGCCGGTATTGATCGCGTTCCAATCGTAATATTTTCTATGTAGTAGTAATTACTCCCGGCAACAACCATTTCAAGGATTTTAGCGCCTAATGCTATTTCTGTTGGTTTACTCCATTTAAAACCCGCGAACCCTTCTTTATGCATTCGATTAATGGCATAGACAACCCGATAAGAGTTACGCACGCGTTTTTCAATTCCTTTTTCCATAGAAAATCGGAGCTGTGTAACATCAATATCTTTGGTCTCCTCCGCCCACTGATAAAACCGTTCTATTGCAGCTTCTTTGCAGATTTCTTGTCCGATCTGATAGGCCACATTTGAGACTGTTCTATTTTGTGGGTTCTGTGTCATAAAAACACAATCTATCGCTTTGCTAAGTCCTGATAAAACAAGGATATCTTCGAGCCGTTCTTCATCCTTCGCATAAATAGATAGGAGGTCTTTCATTGCATTTAACCAGGGACCTTGTGTTGTCTTTTTAGGAGCTTTAGCGTCTGCGATCAGCACTTTGATGTTGTTTCGGCAACTTTGCCATGTATGCAGCATTAGTTTTTCCCCTAGCTTTCCTTGTCCGGCTTCCCCTGCTAGACGTGTGGATTCAAGAGATTTTATCATTGCTTGTTCTGCTTCGTTTTTTGCGAGGGCTTCTAGTTGAAGCTGATCTTCGTATAAGCTTCCAAACTGTTCAGCGTAGTTTTCAAAAGTATTTTGAGTAACCATTAGATAACCTCCTGTTATTTTTCTCTGACTTGTGTACCACCTAGAAAAAGTACGTACGTTCTAATTAAGGCATATAAAATATAGACGTTCTTATCACCTCCTTTCACCTAATCAAAACGTACTCTTTTTTAGGGGCAGCATCGGGATTGACACTTCAGCAAGGCGGCTATCTTTGCTTCCAACTCCTTAACATATGCGCTCTGCTCGTCGTAGGTTTTAAGCACGTCTAACACGAACGCGTCTAACCGCTTAAACTCCGCAGTTAAATATTCATACTCAGCCCGTGTAATAGTGACTGTCTCCGTGCAGAAGAATTGGACTTGACGGCTTTAAAACTGGTCTGGATTTTCATTTTAATCTTCCTCTCTCTCTCAGAAACGGCGCGCCTTGTCTGCGTTACGGCGGCGATAATGTCCCTTGTGTCTGATAACGTGGTCAACCCAAATATCTGCGCCGTCAAACTCTGCGACAGTACGCCATACGCCCCGATCAATCGTGATCAGTCCTTGCGTGTGGTACTCCTTGCAGGCGTCTGCTACCGCCTGCACAACAGCCGCCCCATTAGTTGGACGGTGTGCCATAGTAGACGTACCGTCATAGTTGACAGTCAAGAGTACGCACGATTCCGCACATGCCTTGACCATTTCAATTTTCTTAGCCATAATAATCTCCCTCCTCTTAAATATCCTGCTCGTTGACAGCAAGACGGCTGACCTCTGCCATAGCGCGGTCATAGCCAACGCCACGCATTAGGCGCACGGCTTGCGACCGTACACGGCGCACGACCTCCCACGTGTTATCAGAGAGGCTACAAATCCAATCTTCCCAGTCTGCGTCAAATTCTTCACGGCACACATCCGCGCCGTAAAAGTTCTGCTCGTTTTCGAGCATGTTTGCCTCATGCTCGTTCGTGAGCAATTCAAGGATGTACTCTGAGATTTTCATAATTTTCCTCCTCCGGTTGCCTATGAAAGCCATAAAGCCTTTTTCCATTCGTTTTTGATAAGATTTATAACTTCTTCGTCGTAGGTAATGGCGTCGCATTCCTCTTCATAGCGTCGCGCAACAAAGTCGGAACAGTCTACAAGACGACTGGCAAGAAAGATAACCACTTGAACTTGAAATGTCTCCGGGCTTGCGAATGGGTTCAATGTCTCTCCCCACTCATCTTGAATATTTGATACCACATCGCCTAGGTCGTGGAAGTGTTCGGCTATCCACTCTTCAGCACACCATGCGGAACAGTCGATGCTTCCGGTTGCGTTCTCACTTTCGAAGAGGTCAAACGCAAGATCAGAAATGTAACCTTCCCGGCCCTCCATGTCGTCGAGATTGTCAATCATAGAAAGGACGGATTTTTCAAGGTTGTTGAGATAGTTTTTCATGGTTGCATTCTCCTTTTTGATATGTCTGTTCTAAAAAGTTACTCTATTCGGTTAGGTGCTTGCAAATCAGCTATCAGTGCGATAACCCCGGTTTTGGTGCAAGGAGGAGACACAATATCGGCATATCCTCCTTGCTATCCCGGTGATAGGTCTAAGTTAGTGCGCCTCTACAATCTGATAACCTAGCTCCTCCACGAAATACCGGCGATAATCCGTTAGTGCCCGGGAAGTGCTGCGTGTATACCATCCGGCATGCGTTAGGATGATACGGCGATTGACATCATCCACAAGGCAGATAGTGTTTCCGTGATACTGGAAGTCACGATTAAAGCCTATCGCTTCCTTCCATATGTCGTAACCATTCCGATCACTTCCGGATACATAAGACGTTCGGTTGGAACATTTCTGTACCGTGTGATTTCCGACGGTTTTATTCACTTTGGCTTTAACAAGAACTTCGATTGCTTTCATCATGATGTTTTGTCCTCCTTGTGTTGTGGAGAGGAGACACAAGTTATTCGAGGTGCCTCCGTCTCCGCTAGGTTGATTGATCGGTTTAGAGTGCTATCCAGTAGGATATGTAACAGTAGCATGTACTGTTCCAGTTAGGTTCCAACTCTACGAAGCCTTTCCCGAAGCGCCCGGAGTAGGGTTCGTAGTAGCCTTTAGAGGAGGGATGTTCCGGGTTGGGTGTCACCCGGCTAACATAGCCTTGTTTAAGGCTTGTGTGGCTGTACCGGCATTTGATGCCACGAATCGTCCGTGTTACTGTCTCCATGATGTTCAATCCTCCTCCTTTAGCATGTGTGCGACTGTCTCCGTTACAATGTCCCGGAGGTCCTCTAACTCCTCTAGGGCTTCTTCTCCCGCTCCGGTGTGGCCGGCTAACGTGTAGGCCGCCCCTACAAGTCCGGCGATCCATTTAAGGTTGGCTTTCCGGTGCCCCCGCAGGCTTATTACGCGGGCTTGTAGTTCGTTGATGCGTGCAAGGTAGCCTTCGGCTACCGCATCGTACGCGTCGCGTTCTTCTTCTAATTCTTTAACGCTGGCTTCGAGTTCTGCTTCACTCTCCCGGGAGTGCTTCAGGAGGGCTTCGAGGTGTTCTGCTCGATCTTCGAGCTCGATTGCATAGTTTCGCAGGTCGAGATAGGCTTCTTTTAGTTCGTCTCTTGTTAACATGGTGCATTCTCCTTTTCGTTGTGACTTGTCACTACACAAAACCTTAAAATTTTTTGCCTTCAGGGTTTCATCCCTGTTGGCGATTGTAGAATATCACAACACGTCACAACATGTCAATACCTTTTTTCAAAAATTTTTTCATGATTTTTCGTGACACGTCACAACGCCTTGTGTTATAATGGATTCAAGAGTTTAAGGAGGTGATAAAAAAATGAAAATATATGACCGGGAAGAAATGAATGTGTTCTATCAGATAAGATTAGACAAAGAGACAAAAAAGCGATTTATGGCAATTTGTAAGCAGAAGGGTTATAATTCATCTGCGATCGTCCGGAATCTAATGTTAGATTGGATAGCCGACGAGGAAAATAAAAAAGGCACTAGATAAGACAACAAAAAACCCCTACACGCTGCAACAGTCGATAAGCTGCATTGTGTAGGGCGTTGTTTTTCTATTTTAATAATAAGTATGGTAGAGGTGTAATGCTATATTCTCTATAATACCTTTAGCGGGATACCATTTTTCATTATATTCTTTAGTGTCCACCCATTTATTTTCTTTATAGTTCCATAGGTATATTTTCTTTTTCTGAAATTTAATATCTACAACATCACCATTTACAAGTATAAGGGAAAAAGCCATATCTTTTTTGATTTTAGAATATGTTTCTTCTTCTTTTATATCAGCGCTAATTGTAACTAATGTTTGATTATATTCTTCTATGTATGTAGGCTTCCAATGTATGATATTATCACTATCATAGTAATATTTTGTGTTATTTTCTTTTGCTATATATTGCCATGTTTCGGCATTACATATATTTGCACATATACATAACACCAACAGACACATAACACTTATACGCTTTAACATTTCTTCATCCTCCTTTAGTCATCTTTAAGGCATTTTTAGTATACCACAAGTTATCTATAAGTGTACAGTCTCACTTCTTTATATTCTTGCCCCCCTTTCACAGCCGTTTTAAGGCTGTCTTTTTGTGCGTTTGGTAGATTTATATGCGATGAGTATTTTAAGACGTTTTAGAGGTATTTCCGGACGTTTTAGAGGTGCTTTAAGGTTGCGTGTAGGTTGCCGGATGTTATGTAACCTTTTGTGTCTCCCTAAAACATAGCAATCTAGTATGTTTTATATGTCTTACACAGATAGATTTTTCTAAAACATACTAAACCACTATGTTTTATTCTAAAAACACATAGATACCTCCACGCACCCTAAAAGACACATATGTTCTGTATTTAAGCCTTATAATTTGTAATAACCTTTAGTACACTAAAGCAAATTTTTAATACCTGCCTTATCCAATCCTTCAGACAACAATTATTTTTCAAGACACAACAAGATAGCGCTTAACATAAGCACTCACGCGCCTATTGACGCCTAGAGGCAGCCGCGTTATAGTAATTGCGCTAGGATTGCTTCAGGTAGCCCGGCGTGATCTCCGGATTCATTAACGTGCGCCTATACGTGTGCGCGTGTTATCGTAGGGTTGGCATAGGGCAGCCCGGAGCTGCCGGCGGGTGACCTTCATTGACGCGCGCGCCTGTGGGATGCCCGGGTGCGCAGGCCCGCACGGGGGACAGCCGGTTCGCCGCCAATCCATATATGGGCACGAATTTATTTTCAAATTTTCAACTCTGAAATGGGGAATGTATTATGTCTAGTAAACGGAGACCAAAAGGGGAAGGCTCGATCACTAAGATGCCTAACGGTAGCCTCAAAATGACTATAACCCTCGGTGTAGGGGCTGATGGTAAACAGAAGCGGCGATCAGTCACCGCAAAGACAAAGACAGAGCTGATGCGACGTGTCGCTGAACTTCGAGTACAAGCAGGCCTTTCTACACATACAGACAAATTATATTTTAAAGAAGTAGTCGACATCTTCTTAAACACTAAAGAAGATACACTTACAGAAGGTACACGTCTAAACTATAACTTTGCTATAAAGACAGTGTTTGAGCCCCTCTATCAGTACCGGATAGACAAGATCACTCCTGAGTTAATAGATTTCGTCATTGACAAAATAACAAAGCGGGATGGCACTAAGATGAATCCAAGTACCATAAGGGCGCTAAAGGATAAACTAGCAGCCGTTATGAATTTTGCAGTAGCCAGAGGTCTACTCAATGTGTCTCCTCTTAAACATACGAAGAAGAGACAGTTGCCTGTTAGACGTGTAGATACCTTAACACTGCCTTCAGAAGATCAACTGAAGCAGCTCTTAAATGAAGCCCACGAGTATGATAAAAAGACAAACAAGGATGTCATTCAGCTCTATCCCCTCTTTTTACTTGCAGTTGCCACAGGGATGCGCATAGGTGAGCTTCTTGATCTTGATAGAAAGGATATTGATCTTGAAAGGTGTACGATAAGTGTTCACTCTCAACTTACACGCTTCGGGAGTGGTAGGCCTTTAAAGACAGCAACATCAAGACGAATTATTTATGTGCAACCTGATATACTTATGGAGGTGTTAAACAACATTCCTCCCTCCCCTGTCTCAACAAAGTTATGGAGACAAAACGGGGTGCAAGTCAAATACGAGACAGCGATCAGACGTATCTATCGGTTTCTTAAAGGCTGTGATTATTTACCAGAGCATTTCACTTTTCACTGCTTCAGGCATTATCATGCAACTCAACTCCTTTTGAAAGGTATTAACCCAAAAGAAGTGTCTAAGAGGTTGGGCCATGCTTCTATAAAGATCACGCTTGATCTCTATGCCCATTGGATGCCTGAAATGGATGCACAAGCAGCAAATAGTGTAGGCACTAACTTCATTTTGTAGGTGCTTATAAGTGCTTATATGTAGAGTTTCCATAGTAAAATTACATACAAAGGAAAATACTTATACCAGTAGTCTTAGGTTTATATGGTATAAGTATTTTCATTTATCTGTAATTCACTTGTATCACAATTTTGAACAGCGGACAATTTTTTTCTTACGCAAGCAATCCGCCGTCGACGGTGTAGATACTCCCTGTAATCCATGAGGCTGCGGACGAGGCAAGAAATACGATCACAGCGGCGGCTTCCTCCGGTCTGCCGATACGTCCCATCGGATAGATATCTGCCATCTGCCCCAGCTGCTCCGCACGCGGCACATGCGGGGAGAGCTGACGCTCCGTGAGCGGCGTCAGAACATCGGCCGGCGCAACAGCATTGACACGCAGATGCTCGTGTGCCGTCTCGCGTGCAAGCGAACGCGTAAAAGCAATAATTGCTCCCTTTGTCGCCGCATATGCCGCACAAAAATAGTTGCCGCGCAGCCCGGCATCAGAAGCGACATTGACAATATTGCCGTGGGCTCTGCGCAAGTGCGGCATCGCGGCCTGCGTCAAATAGATCGTCCCCTTCAGGTTGGTGTCGATCATTTCATCCAGATCTTCTGCGGAGAGCGTCTCCGCAGCACCTTCCATATAGATGCCTGCAGAGTTCACAAGAACATCCAACACGCCGCATATGCGGACGGCCGCATCCACGGCTTTACGGCAATCCGAGGGGCTGCGTACATCACCGGCAAAAAAACGGACGCGCTCTTCCGCCGAGAGTGCAGCAAGCGCATGGTTCCCTCTTTTTTCGTCACGCCCCATGAGCATCACGCACGCGCCTGCGCGCAGAAAGGTCTCTGCGGCAGCGAGGCCGATGCCCGACGTCCCGCCCGAGATCAGCACTGTTTTTCCAGCAAATGCATCAGCGGCAAAAACGGTTTTTTCCATATGCATCTCACAACATAAAAACTGGGTCCCCCGGAGGGAACCCAGTCGTCTTGGAGTCTCAGTTCACAGAATCCTTTAGAGCCTTGCCAGCCTTGAACACAGGGTTCTTCGAAGCCGGGATGTTAATCTCCTTACCCGTCTGCGGATTGCGACCCTTACGTGCCTTACGCGCCTTCACCTCGAATGTTCCGAAGCCGATGAGCTGAATCTTGTCGCCCTTGGAAAGTGCGCCCTTCACCGTCTCAAAGACGGCGTTGACAGCCTTTTCTGCGTCCTTCTTCGTGAGACCTGCCTGTTCTGCTACGTTTGCGACCAATTCCTGCTTGTTCAAAGTAGCGTCCTCCTTTAAGATATTCTCCATTTCCTCGGCGACCACATAGGGTCGCTCTGTCATGAGAGAATTTAACAGAATTACCTAGAAAAATCAAGGGGGAAAATAAAAAAAAAGCGTTTTTTTCGTAAAAAAAGCGTTTTTTTTAGCTTTTTTCCCAAAAAATGGGGGTATATGGAATAAAAAGCGTGGTCAAATGATCAATATCTTCCTGCCGATCGAGTTCAAAAAGCGGCACACGTCGAATCTGTTCGTCCGGGAGAGAAAGATGATGCAGATAGACAACTTCCTGCATATCGGGAAAATGCTCCATCAGCAGAATTTTCAAGTCGGAGGCAAGTTCGCGTGAATAGAGCTGCGTGATAACAAGATCCTGCGCGGGAGGTGATGCAATCGTATCCTCATCCAATGCGTCGACAATCGAAAGCCCATGCACCGGATCGATGCCGAGCGCAGCGAAGAGCGGTTCCAAAAAGCTCATGCCGGGCAAAATTTCAAGAAGGTTCCCTGCCTTCATTGACTTTTCACGCAGGAGCTGTATCGTACGTTCCGCAACGAACGGACTGCCAGGCACAAGATAGAGGATGTCCGTTTCTTGTGTGCGCACAAGCAAATCATTTGTGATCGCTTCATAGAGCTCGTCGAAATCCTTGGCAGCATCGTAAAAAGCGTCGTACGTTTCATAGGAAATATTGGCCTCATCAAGCGCCGCAGCTGCCGGATGAATGCGCGTCCGCAGAAGGATATGCCCAGCCTCCTTGATGCGCTTCCACGTCTCGCATGTAATCAGGCCCGCTCTGCCCGGACCGAGGCCTGCTGCGGTCAATTTTCCCGTCACGTCGTCCCCTCCTCGCATGCCATCTGCACAACTTCGAGCGCCGTATCCAAAATTTCCTTGCGTTCCTGCGGCAGGAGGCGTATCCGATAGCCGTCTCCCTCGGGCAGAGGACCGATGCGTCGGCCAAACGCGCGGTCAAGACGCATGAGCGCCGGAAGCGGCAGCTTTTCTCCCGCAGGCAGAACAAGATCGAACGTTTCTCCCTTGACAGCAATACTGCGCGCACCGAATGTACGCGCGTAGTTCTTAATACGCGCGACATCGAGCAGGGCAAGCACGGGCGGACTTGGCTCGCCGAAGCGATCGATCAGCTCATCCAGCAGGCCGTCAAGATCATCGTTCGTGCGGACGGCAGCGATCTTCTGATAGATCTCAATCTTATGCATGGCATCTTCGATATACCCGCCGTCAAGATACGCCTCCACAGGCAGATCAATGACCGTCTCCACAGGCGCTGCCGGCGGTGCCTCGCCTCTCTTCTTTGCGACAGCCTCCTCCAACAGTTTGACGTACATCTCAAAGCCGACTCCCGCGATATGCCCATGCTGCTGCGCGCCAAGAAGGCTCCCCGCGCCGCGGATCTCAAGATCGCGCATAGCAATTTTAAAACCGGAGCCGAGCTGCGCGAATTCCTTCATCGCCTGCAGGCGCTTTTCCGCCGTCTCGCTAAGAGTTTTATCGCGCCGATAGGTAAAGTACGCAAATGCCATTTTTGCCGAACGCCCGACGCGCCCGCGCATCTGATAGAGCTGTGAGAGACCGAAACGGTCGGCATCGTAGACGATAATCGTATTCGCGTTGGCAACGTCAATGCCGTTCTCGACAATACTGGTCGCGAGCAGGATGTCATAATGCCCCTCATAAAAGTCCATCATCACCTGCTCCAGGAGATCTTCGTTCATCTGCCCGTGCGCGGAGGCGATACGAGCCTCCGGCACCAGCCGCATCAGATGTTCGCGCATGCGATCAATACTCTCTACGCGATTGTAGATAAAATAGACCTGCCCCCCGCGGGAAAGCTCACGCTCAATCGCGCCGCGCATCATCGCGTCGCTGCTCTCCACAACATAGGACTGAACGGGCAGGCGGTTGGCCGGCGGCGTCTCGATGATGCTCATATCACGCGCACCCGCAAGCGACATATGCAGCGTGCGCGGGATCGGGGTTGCAGAGAGCGTCAGCACATCCACTCCCGCTGCAAATTCCTTGATCTTCTCCTTCTGCGTGACGCCGAAACGCTGTTCCTCGTCCACAATCAAAAGGCCGAGATTCTGAAACCGCACACGTTTTCGGTTAAGAATCGCATGCGTGCCGATGAGGATGTCCACGCGTCCGCGCGCCACGTCGCGCAGCGTCGCCGCCTGTTCGCGCAGACTGCGAAAGCGGCAGACGACATCCACCTTCGGAGCAAATTCTGCGAGGCGCGCAGCAAAGGTCTGGTAGTGCTGCTGCGCCAGAACTGTCGTCGGCACAAGCACGGCAACCTGAAATCCATCCATCGCCGCTTTAAATGCCGCACGCACAGCGACTTCGGTCTTTCCGAAGCCGACATCGCCGCAGAGCAGACGATCCATCGGCTTCTCGCTCTCCATATCACGCTTGATCTCCGCCACCGCACGCAGCTGGTCGTCCGTCTCCTGATAGGGAAACGCCTCTTCAAACTCGCGCTGCCCTGCATCATCCGGCGTGAATGCATGTCCCTTCGCAAGCTGTCTCTCCGCATAGATTTCGAGGAGCTTGTCGGCGATATCCTCCACGGATTTCTGCGCCTTCGCGCGCGCGCGCGCCCAGTCTGCAGTTCCCATGCGGTGCAGACGCGGTACGGATCCTTCCGCCCCGATGTACTTTTGCAGGAGCCCGACCTGATCCGTCGGCACAAATAACTTGTCGTCGCCTCCGTACTGAATGTGCAGATAGTCGCGATGCACGCCCGCGACCTCGAGGGTTTCGACACCGATATATTTCCCGATGCCGTGCGAAACGTGAACAACGTAGTCGCCAGGCGCGATCTCTCGAAAATGGCGAATGCGGTCGCCTGCGGGTGCCATGCGGTGCAGCTTTGCTTTATGCCGTCCGAAAATGTCCTGTTCCGTGAGGACAGCAATATGAGATGTGCTCAGCTCAAAGCCCGCGCGCAGTGCCCCGGATGCAATGCCGACTGCGCCATCCTGCGCATCTCCTTCTTTGCGCAGGATGACCGCAGGGAGATTCCATCCGGTGAACATCTCGCGGATCAGATTCGCCCGTTCTCCGCTGCCTGCGAGCACCAGTACGCGTGTTTCATCCGCAAGATAGCGGCGCAATTCGCTCTCGAGCAGGGAAAACTGCCGCTGAAACGCCGTCATCGGCATCATCTGAAAGCCAATGAGAGCCGCCGGCGCACAGGAAGGAACCGCGCGGTTCATCAGTGAAGCAAAGAGCTCGTGCCCCGCCGCCCCCGCTGCGACAAGCTCCTCCCATGAAAAGCTGCGCGCAGCACGTGCGGCATCTTCCTGAACGGCATCCTGAAGTGCCGAGATGAGGCGTGCCGACTCATCGAACACCGTTACGGCACCTGCGCCAAGGTAGCTCAAAAAGCACGCCTCCCCTTCATCGTCCGCTGCGTGCAGCGGCATAACGGAAGCCGTGCTGATATTTTTAATAGAACGCTTGGTCAAGACATCGTATTCGCGCATGGAGTCGATCTCCGTATCGAAAAATTCGACACGGAGGGGCAAGAGGGCATTGATGGGAAAAATATCGACAATGCCGCCGCGCACACTAAACTGCCCGACGTGCTCGACCTCCATCACATGCTCATAGCCCAGAGTATCCAGCCGCTCCATCAGGTCCTCATGCGGGAGCATCATCCCGAGGCTGAGAGTAAGCGAGGCACGCGCGAACTCCGCTGCACTCAGCCCTCTCTGCGCGGCTGCACCAATATCCGCAAGCACGATAATCGGCTCGCGCCGTAAAAGCCGCGCAAGGATATTCATGCGCTGTGCCGACCGCTCGAGGCCCTTTGCTGCACCGGGCGCAGCGAAGTCGATACGGTCCAGCTCCGGAAGTTCATAGATATCCGCCTCCGGCAGGAGCGTGACCAAATCCTCCTGCCACGCACGCAGAGCATCGCGCCCGCTCGTTATGACGACAAGAGGACGCGGCGCGGCATCGTAGGCAGCAGCGACGGCAGCATGCTTCATAGAGCCGGCAAATCCATACGCGAGGATTTGCTGGGGGGCATCATCCAGCGCCTCCGCAAGCTGACGCACAGCACCGTCCGTACGCAATACGGAAAAAAGGGCGTTCATTTCGGAGCAGCTGCAAGCGCCGCGCGGACAAAGCCGGCAAAGAGCGGATGCGGATGATTCGGGCGCGACTTCAGCTCCGGATGGAACTGCGAGGCGACAAACCAAGGATGATCCGCAATCTCCACAACCTCCACGAGCCGATTATCCGGGCTCGTCCCTGCAATGCGCATCCCTCTCTCTTCAAGCTGCGCACGATAAGCATTGTTGAACTCAAAACGATGACGATGCCGCTCGCTGATTTCTGCTGATCCGTATTCTGTACGCGACAGCGAAGGTTCTCTGAGCGTGCAGGGATATGCACCAAGGCGCATCGTTCCGCCCTTTTCCTCCACGTCGTGCTGATCCTCCATCAGCGCGATGACGGGATGCGGCGTCTCGGGGACAAACTCCGTGCTGTGCGCGCCGGAAAGTCCCGCGACATTGCGGGCAAACTCAATAACCGCACACTGCATCCCCAAACAAAGCCCGAGGAATGGGATCCCCTTCTCGCGCGCGTATTGGATTGCGCGGATCTTGCCCTCAACACCGCGGTCGCCGAAACCGCCCGGCACAAGGATCCCCCTGCATCCGACAAAGAGCTCGTCAAGATCCGTATGCGCCTCCTCCAGCTCTTCAGCGTTGATCCATGCGATTTTTACCTGCGCATCGTTCTCGATGCCCCCGTGATGGAGTGCTTCCGTCACCGACATATAGGCATCGGGCAGCGCGACATACTTTCCGACGACGGCGATCTTTACCCTCTTCGCAGGATGATTGATCTTAAAGACCATCTTTTCCCACGCCTCCATATTGGAGGGGTCGAAGTCCATTGCCATCTTCTCGAGCACAATGCGGTCCAGTCCCTCCTGCTGCATCATGAGGGGAACCTCATAGATCGTCGATGCCGTACGGTTCTCAATGACGGCATCCGCATCCACATCGCAGAACAGCGCAATTTTCTCCTTCATATCGCGCGGAATCGGCTGCTCTGTGCGGCAGACGAGGATATCGGGCTGAATCCCGATGGCGCGCAGTTCCTTGACGCTGTGCTGTGTCGGCTTTGTTTTGAGCTCGCCTGCCGCGCTGATGTAAGGAAGGAGCGTTACATGGATGTAGAGAGCGTCGTTCTTGCCGACTTCCTTTTTGACCTGACGGATTGCTTCCAAGAACGGAAGACTTTCGATATCGCCGACGGTCCCGCCGATCTCCGTGATGACAACGTCGGCGTTGTCTGCCTTCGCCACATCGTAGACACGCTGCTTGATTTCGTTTGTAATATGCGGAATCACCTGCACGGTTGAACCGAGATAGTCACCGTGGCGCTCCTTATTCAGCACAGACGAATATACTTTCCCCGTCGTGATATTCGAACGCTTCGTCAGATTGATGTCAATAAAGCGCTCATAGTGACCGAGATCAAGATCCGTCTCAGCCCCGTCATCGGTGACAAATACTTCGCCGTGCTGATACGGGCTCATCGTTCCCGGATCAATGTTGATGTAGGGATCAAATTTCTGAATTGTTACCTTCAGTCCGCGATTCTTGAGCAGGCGGCCGAGCGATGCCGCAGTGATGCCCTTGCCGAGAGATGAAACAACGCCGCCCGTGACGAAAATATACTTTGCCATGCCGTTCCTCCGCTAGACTTCAATCAGTTCTGAATGCTCTCGAGCTTCTTCTTGCGCGTGCTCTCCTTCGTGACAGCAGTCTTTGCTGTGCCGGAGGAGGAACGCGAGGAGGAACGCTTGACTTCGGGAGGAACCCATTCGGTCAGCCCCCATTTGCTCTCTCCCTCATAGTGAAAGCGGCTGTCCATATTGAGCATCGTGTAAATCTCAGAGATTGCCATCGCAAGCGACTGCACCGGCTTATGCTTTGCCTCAATCACCTCTTGGATCAGTTCCTTATAGTGAACCGGAACTTTCTTCTGCGCGAGGATGTGATAGGCGACGTCAACCTCCGACATGCGTTCATAATCCATAGATATACTCCTTCCAAGCAAAACAGTTACATCTTTTCCGGCGCAGATACGCCAAGGACCCCGAGGCTGTTGCGGATTACGCGCCCCGCTGCCGAGACAAGGGCAAGGCGCGCAGATGCAAGCGCCGGTTCTTGACCGATGATTCGGCACTTATTGTAAAACGAGTGGAATGCACCCGCCAACTCGTGGCTGTAGCGTGCGATGCGCTGCGGCGCAAGTTCTGCTGCCGCGCGTGCAATCTCCTCGGGATAAGCAGCAATCTTCTTAATAAGGGCAATTTCCGTCTCATCCGTCAAGAGTTCCAGTTCTGCCCCGTCCTTCGCCGCAATTCCTGCTTCATCCGCTTGACGGAAGATACTCGAGATACGCGCATGCGCATATTGGATGTAGTAAACGGGATTCTCGTTGGTCCTCTTCTTCGCAAGGTCGAGATCAAAATCCAGCTGGCTGTCGAGCGAGCGCATGAGGAAGAAGTAGCGCGCTGCATCGACGCCGACCTCCTCCATCAACTCACGGAGAGTCACGGTCTCCCCCGTCCGTTTGCTCAGCTTTACGAGCGCGCCGTCACGATAGAGGCTCACCATCTGCAAAAGGAGCACCGTCAGCCGTTCCGGATCGTCTCCGAGTGCCGCAATCGCCGCCTTCACGCGTGCAACATAGCCGTGGTGATCGGCGCCCCAGATATTGATCATGCGCCCGTAGCCGCGCGCATATTTATCTGCATGATAGGCAATGTCTGCCGCCAGATAAGTAGGTACACCGTTATCGCGAAAGATTACGCGGTCCTTGTCATCCCCATAATCTGTCGAACGAAGCCATACAGCGCCGTCCTTCTCATATGCCGAACCGCGCTCAAGCAGGACATCGACCACGCGGCGCACGGCTTCCGGATGAAGCGTGCGCTCGCTGAACCAGCGATCAAACGTCACGCCAAAGTCCGCAAGGTCCTCCTCGAGTGCCGCGAGTTTCTCTCGATAGGCAAGGTCCTGGAAGATCTGGAGGCGCTCTTCCTCCGAGAGCAGGAGATACTTGTCTCCATCACGGTCAATAATGCGCTGTGCCGTATCCACAATATCCGCACCATGATACCCGTTCTCCGGGAATGCCGCCGGCTTGCCGAGGAGCTCCAGATAGCGTGCATTCACAGACACAGCGAGGAGATCCATCTGGTTGCCCGCATCATTGACGTAGTACTCACTGTCCACCGCATAGCCTGCTGTACGCAGCAGCTTTACCAATGCAGAGCCGACCGCTGCGCCCCGTCCGTGCCCAACGTGGAGCGGCCCCGTCGGATTGGCGCTGACGTATTCGACCTGAATGTGCCCCGCCTCCTCCTGCGCGGGCAGCTGCCCATACTCCTCTCCCGCAGCAAGTACGGCACGCAGCGTATCGGCGAGCACGGTCTTTTTAAGGTAGAGATTGAGGAAACCGGGTCCTGCGATCTCCGCATGATCGAGCCAATCGCCCATGAGATGCTCTTTGATTGCCGCTGCGATCTTCTGCGGGGGCTGACGAAAGACACGCGCCGACTGCATGGCAAAGTTTGTCGCAAAATCTCCAAGCTCTTTTTCCGGCGGCTCCTCCAGAAGAATACGCGGCAATGCACCGCTCTCCGGCAGTTGTCCTTCGGCTTTCGCTGCCTCCACGGCGCGCATGATCGCCTGCTCAATCTGCTGTTTGATATCCAACTTGACTTGATCTCCTTTATATCGGCTCGATTCTTATTTCCAGCATATTATCGCTTTGGCGCACACCGTCCACATAGAGCGTGTAGAAAATATACACCTCCTCTGTGCCATCCGGAAGCATGCGCGCACGCAGACGGCGCGTCACCGTTGTGAGCGCGAGGGTACCATACGGCGTACGGTAGCTGCTGGGGTGCTTCTGTCCCGCGGCAAATCTCTGTGTATGGCGGACAACGCCGCTGCGCCGCAGCATCACCTCAGAGGTGCCGACCCGCAGCATCGTCGGGATCATCTCCCCCTCGATGAGCTCCGTATCGTCATATCTCACATAACGGCTCTCTCCACGCAAAAAACGCCGTCCCTTGACGGACAGCGCTATGCGGCTCTCCTCGCCGGCAGCATCCACCTGTCGCCCCGTGAGGAAGACACGCACCTGCTCCGCACCCTTCATCGAATTCTCCCTCCGATAAAAAGTGTCCGCATCACCCTAGTTCTGATCGACAGCAATATCCAGCTCCACAAGCTTGCCGCTCAGGTCCATCTCCACGACGAGGTACTGACCGTCGCTGATCTTTACCTCAAAGTCACTGCCGACCGTCAGCGACGGTGTCGAAATATCGACATCGAGACCGAGTCCCGTAATGTTCGTCGCCGTATTTGCCGTCAACATGTTGCTCAGTTCTGAGATCGCGCTCTGCGCCATCTCGTCAAAAGACTCGACCGGCATCCCCATCATCATCGTAGATGCGATAAACTTTGCCGTATCCTCACTCATATTGTAGACAACATTCCCGCGAATCTGCTTTGTAAATCCCACCAGAACCGATACGCCGAGACTCTTTGCCCGAGCGGAGGCAGCGTAGAGCTTCGTCCGCGTGGGCTCTGGAAAGCCCAGCATCGGCATCACCGTTATAAAGGCATCCACAAAAGGATTGATCAGTTTTGCGTCCATCGATTACTCTCCCTCTGCAAAGCCCACATTCATCTGCACCATTCCGATCGGCAGGTGCATGCTGACACAGAACGTCGTCATGCGCGGGCTCACAATATGTACCTGTGCTCCGCGAATCGTGCCCGGAGGCGTCAAGCGCAGTTCTTTCCCCTCAAGTACGTTGTTGACCTTTGAGACTGCACGGCCCGCGATAATATTCGCGGCCTCCTCCACAGCGTCAACAGCCTCGTCATCCCTGAGCGCCTCTATTGAGGAACGCCCGAGCATATGCATCGCAAAGGGTTTGAGCAGGGCTTCGTCGACATAAAAGATCGCGCGGCCCGTTGTAAATCCGGTAATGCCGATAATAACTGCGGCACCGCTCACATCGAGCGAACGCGGCTTATACGAGGAGATCTCCGTCGCTCCCTTCATATGAAGGAGCCCAGCAATCCCCTCTTGGAGCGCGCGTTCAAACGGCTTGGCGTAGAGTTCTCGAAACGCGGACTCCTGGCTCGCTGATACCTCGCACACGAGATGGAGCGTGTCCATCAGATCGAGTTTTGATACCGGCTTTTGCAGAAATGCACGAATTCCGATCGCCTTCCCCTGCGTGATGAGTTTCAGATCCTTCATCGCACTGATCATCAGAATCTTCGCATCCGCATATTCGGCAAGAATGCGTCTGCTGCATTCGAGTCCGTTGGCATCGGGCAGATTCATGTCCATCGTCACGACATCAGGACGCAGCTCTGCATAGAGCTTCGACGCCTCCACAGCGTCCGCCGCCATGCCGCAGACCTCAAAATTGGTATCCCTTAAATGCTCAGCGATCATCATGCGGCTGATCTTGGAATCATCCACAATCAACACCCGCAGTTTTCCCATACAAGCTCACCCTCTTTTAAGGATTATTTCATGTATTTCCTATTATACACGAAACAATTGCTTTCGTCACATGTTTTTTGGAAGGACCTCTATCCAATATCCGTCCGGATCCTCGACGAAATAAATGCCCATCTCTGCATTCTCGTAGCAGATAACTCCCATCGCCGCATGTTTTGCACGGGCCCGGGCATAATCATCCGTATGAAGAGCAAGATGAAACTCCTTCTCCCCGAGATCATAGGGCTCTCTGCGCCCATGCAGAAAGGTCAGTTCCAACTCAAAGTCCGTCACGCCGTCCCACAGATAGACCAGCGTAAAATCCGGCGTCTCCATGCGCCGCTTCTCGCGAAAGCCGAATGCCTGCTCATAGAACTCCATACTGCGCGCGAGATCGAGCACATTGAAATTCACGTGCGTAAATGTAAATGCCATTTTATCCTCCCGTCCAAACAGACATAATGTCGAAAAAACGCCGTGCCTGAACGGCAAGCGCAGTAAGAACGATCCTCAGCCGCTGCGGTTCACGCGATCAAAGAGCTCTGTAACTTTCGCCGGCGGTTCCGCATCCATTTTGCTCACCGTATAGATCGCCAGGAAAGCGAGCAGGAACCCTGGAACAATCTCATAGAGTCCCAAGAGCGCAGCCTGTTTCCATATGAGCACGGTAATGCCGCCCGTCACAATGCCGGCGAGCACGCCGCGCTCCGTCACGCGCCGCCAAAAGAGGCACATGAGAAGCGCGGGGCCGAATGCCGCGCCGAATCCCGCCCACGCATAGGCCACCATATCCAAGATAAAGTTATCCGGACTGAGTCCGAGGTAGATGGCTGCCGCTGCAATTGCGAGCACCGAGAGTCGGCTTACCCAGACCAACTCCGCCTGCTGCGCTGCGGGGCGAAAGCTGCGCCGATAGATATCCTGCGCAAACGCTGATGCGGCGACGAGCAGCTGCGCTGACGCCGTACTCATGATCGCCGCGAGCACGGCAGCGAGAATCAACCCCGCTGCGATTGGAGGAAAAAGCTCCTCTGCCATCACGAGGAAAACGGTCTCTGCCGCAGTCCCCTCCAGAGGAGTCTGCAGATAGACCGCACCGACCATGCCGACCATAAGCGCTGCTGCAAGAGAGATGATGACCCATGCCATCGCAATGCGCGTCGCCTGCGGCAGTTCCTCCGCATGGCGGATGGCCATAAAACGCACGAGGATGTGTGGTTGTCCGAAGTAACCGATTCCCCATGCCATCAGCGAAATAAACTCGATAAATCCGAGCGTCGAACCGTCTGCCTTCGTAAGCGGCGCAAAGAACGAAGCGTGATCCCGCGCAATCATCTCCGCCGTCGCCATAAATCCGCCCAGCATCATGGCCGCCCCGATCGGAACCACGAGGATAGCAAAGAACATCATCACACCCTGGATGAAGTCCGTGCGCGACACAGCGAGAAAGCCGCCGACGAGCGTATAGAAAACGACGACCCCCGCACCGAGGAGGAGCGACGGCACATACGGCAGCTGAAAGATCGTCTCAAAGAGGCGTCCCGCCGCCACGAAGCCGGACGATGTATACAAAATGAAAAAAATCAGGATGAAGACCGCAGGGATGACGCGCAATGCCCCTGAAGAAGCCAGAAACCGATTTTCAAAAAAATCCGGCAGCGTCAGCGAATTATTTGCCAGCTCCGTATAGATGCGCAGGCGTGCCGCGACAAAGTGCCAGTTTGCCCATGTCCCGATGATGATGCCGAGCGCGATCCACCCTGCGTTCAGTCCCGCAACATAGGCAAATCCCGGAACGCCCATGAGCATCCACCCGGACATATCCGATGCTTCGGCGCTCATTGAGGTGACCCATGCGCCGAGCTTTCGATTCCCGAGGAAATAGTCGCTCATATTGTGCGTGCGGCGATAGTAGTAAACGCCGACCGCCATCATCAAAAGCATATAGACCAGAAATACCATGCTGATTTCAAGCTGTTCTGCCAAAGACAAGTCTCCTCCAGTAAAAAATATGTCGTTTATTATACGGGATTTTTCGGCGAAAAGCAAAAATATTTCAGGCGTACTTGCCTCTTGACAGAAAAAAGCCCCGCATGCGCGGGGCTGCACTCCGAAAGGTCAGTGTCATTCCTGCTGCTCAAACAGCGACTTGTCCACACCACAGAGCGGGCAGACAAAATCCTCCGGCAGATCTTCGAACGCCACGCCGGCGGTAAGATCGTAATCCGGATCTCCGACAGCCTCATCGTAGACCCAGCCGCAAACCGTACAAACCCATTTCTTCATGGAAAGCTCCCCTTTCATAATGAATACACAGACACAGCGCCAGCATATAATACACAACAGTATTGGGATATTCGACTTATATACAAGTTACTACCCAATAACTATTATTATATTACAATATTTTTTCTGTCTTGGCTAGGGGGTGCGTAAAATTTTTATAAATTTTTTTCGTACCGATATTCCGTCGGCTTAATACCCATGTGCTTTTGGAAAATCTTGCTGAAATACCGTGTATCCTGATAACCGCAGGCAGCGGCAACAGTGTAGATACGCTCATCGCTTTCGCGCAGCATGCGGCGCGCGCGGCGCAGGCGGCAATCAGTAAGATAAGTACTGAAAGAAGTGCCGCAGCGTGCAAAAAGCTTGTGCAGATAGCTGACGCTGAGTCCGAGCCCCTCTGCCACCTCACGCGCAGTAATCGGCTCCGCCATATGCTCCTCCATATGCCGCATGGCACGCAGGAGGTAGCCACGGATCGGTTCCTCCTGCGGCAGACGGAGAGATCCAGAAGACTCCTGTACGGCCGAGACACCGCGCAGACGCCTGCGCCTCTCGTCAATATGCGCTGCCGCGAGCTTCACCGCTGCAGCAAGATCTTCATCATCAATTGGTTTCAGCAGATAGGCGCATACGCCGAGTGCAATTGCCCGCTGGGCATATTCGAACTCGCCGTAACCGGACAGAATAATATACTCTGCCTCCAACTCCTCACGCAGACGTGCGATCACATCGAGCCCTGAGAGTCCGGGCATCTTGATATCCACAATGAGCACATCGGGACGATGCTCACGGGCCAGCAGAATCCCCTCCATGCCGCTGCCTGCAGCACCGATCACTTCGGCACCGAAATCTCCCCACGGCGTTAAGCGAACAATGCCCTGCCGCTGCATGGGCTCGTCATCGATCACAAGCACCTTAATCATAACGAGGAACCTCCTCCCAACATTTCAGCGTCAGTATTGCCTCTGTCCCCTTTCCCTCCGCGCTGTCCAAGGCAATCCCGCAGCCCCGGTCTCCATTCAGCACAGCGCGCATATGCACGTTATAAAGTCCGAAATGATTGTCATCCCGCCGCGCAAGCACTTCCCTCTGACGCTCCGGCGAGATCCCCTGTCCGTTATCCTTCACGCGAAAGACGATATGATCGTCCTCGCAGCGCCCCGTAATCGCAATACGTCCGCTGCTCTCCGCACGCTCTATTCCATGCTGTATCGCATTTTCAACGAGCGGCTGCAGGATCAGTTTCGGTACATAGTATCCGCAGATTGCGGAATCCACGCGGATATCAACCTTCAGCCGCCCGGCAAAACGCCGCTGCTGGATCTTCAGATACGTACGGAGAAAGACGAGTTCCTCTGCGATCGTCACATACTCCTTCATGCTGACAGAGGCGCGCAGCAGTTTTCCGAGCTGGACGGCAATATCCGCAGCACCTTCATTGTCGCCGAGCTTGGCGCTCCACTTGATCAGATTGAGCGTATTATACATAAAATGCGGCCGGATCATCTCCGTCAGCGACTTGACCTGTGCTATGCGCAGAGTCCGTTCCCGCGCGCGGTTCTCGGCAAGAAGCGTTCGGATATGCGCAATGAGATTGTTAAACGTGAGCGCGAGCTCACCGATCTCATCACTGCGCTGAATGTCAACCTGCACAGAGAAATCATCCCGGCGGCGCACGCGGCGCATTGCCGTCGTCAGCGTATGCAGCGGGCGCCAAAGATGACGGCTCAGTCGGCGGGCAAGATATGCCGTCAGACAGAGTGCAATGACATCCGCTGCGACAACGAGGCGAAATAGATAATCCAGCGGCGCAGGATCCATGCGCTGCCGCAGATGCACCTCAAATCCCGTATTGGGCGAGGCGTATGAATTGTCACGGAATGTCCTCTCCCCCTCATGAGTCGGGGAAAAAGCAGGGGGAAAGCCCTCGCGGTGACGATTGAGCATATCCATCATGACATAGCCGTAGCGATCCGTCAGGATAATCTGCCCCTCATTGCCGTCCTGCACACGCTGGATGAGCGGGATAAGAGCCTCGTACCTCATATCGATAACGGCAAAGCCGAGCAGTTCTCCGCCCCGCCGAACGGCATATGCCATCGAGAAGACTGTATCCTTCTGATCTGCCGCATAGCGATCGGCAGCCAGAGCGACCCAGCCCTGCTCCTGCATTGCTCGCCCAATGAGGCCCCAGTGCAAGTTCTCCGGCAGATGATAGGCACGCGGCAGATCATCCGTAGCAATGATCTGGTGTCCGTCGGCTGAGATCAGATAGATCGCCGCCTCGCCGGATCTGCCTGCCAGGGCCGCGTACAAGTCGCTGTAAATGTGTTCGGCCTCCGTGCGCGTTCCTCTCAGAAACGATTCCGTCTCATCCCGCGCAAGAAGCGGCTCAATCATCTGCTGATAACGCAGCATAAGATGGTCGATCTCTACAGAGATCCGCTGCACCTCTGCATGTCCGCCCTGCTCCTGCATCGCCTCATACATATGATCGGCTGCATAGAGAATGACCGCAGAGACCACCAGCAGCGGCAAAAATCCGCCGGCCAGCAGATAGATGAGCAGCCTCTTTTGATAGTTGATACCGTAATGGAGCATCATAAGTTCAAAGTTCTATTTTCCCCCCCGCAAGTCTGCGACAAACAACAAGAGAAAGAACCGTCGCCGCCGTCAAGATCGTCGCAAGCGCTGCCGCCGTGCCAAAATGCGCTTTGCTCGTAACCTCGTTGAAGATCGCCACAGAAATAGTCTGCGTTCCGCCCGTATAGAGGATCAGAGACGAGCTCAACTCGTTCATTGTCG
>ERZ773067.401-NODE-401-length-26762-cov-5.338039_pt1 | contig 26762 bp, 28 predicted proteins | sample MGYA00580622_ERZ773067 | MGnify/ENA primary metagenome ERZ773067 (study PRJEB29015, sample SAMEA2737998) | human oral metagenome | biome: human oral; feature: human-associated habitat; material: dental | place: China | collected 2113 ...
AAAATTACAAAAAAATGTCGATCGTTACGAAACAGCTTACAATAGAGTCTATCAAAAAAGGTATGACATACGTAAGCATATTTTTGTAAATATATTTTCGGCAAAAATAGTAATTATTTTTCAATCACCAAATTTTTATATGTTAAAAAACACATGATTTTTTTTTTGTTTATAGCAGTTCATATTCGAGCCGATAAAAACAACAAAGCAGGCTACCCAATAGAGTTTATACTTAGGAATCTCCTAGTTCTCTTTTTTATAATTGTGTGCCTATTGAATCTACAGTGTGGCAAGCAGATAGACGGTCTGTCTGCAATTCGACATTTTTTTGTAATTTTGCCTCACAAAAAACGTAATCTCGACATCACTCGGAGACAGTAATTTTTATGAAAAAGGCATCTGTATTATTGATAATCACAGGCGGCACCATCTCTATGGGACGCAAAGCAAACAACTCGCTTGCCCCTCTTAGTTGCAATCAGGTATTAGCCTCTATCCCCGAAATTCAGGATATGAACGTAAATATCTCGTCTGTGGCATTCTCGCCATTGATAGACTCATCGGACATAAGTCTCGACAATTGGGTGTCTATCTGTGAAATCATCGAACAGCACTACGACTCGTACGATGGTTTTGTGGTGTTGCACGGCACGGATACGATGTCGTTTTCGGCTTCGGTAGTGAGTTTTATGCTCGAGAACCTGTCGAAACCCGTTATCTTTACCGGTTCGCAACTCCCTGTGGGCGTTCACCGCTCCGACGCTAAGGAAAACCTCATAACATCGATAGAGATTGCCGCCTCCAAAAACGAAAAAGGCAGCTCTGTGGTGCAGGAGGTCTGTGTCTTTTTCGAAGACCAACTTATGCGAGGCAACCGTACGACGAAGCGTAATGCCGAGGAATTCGATGCCTTTGCTTCGTTCAATTATCACAATCTGGCAAAAAGCGGTGTACATATCAAATTTTATCCCGAATATTTTTGGGAAAACAGGTCGAAGAAAGCCCTCAAAGTGCACAAAACGCTCGACAACAACATTGCAATACTACGTCTTTTCCCCGGCATCAACCAACATACGGTAGAGGCGGTCTTACGTACCGTCGGGCTGAAAGCCGTTATCCTCGAGACATACGGCACAGGCAATGCTCCGTCGTGCAAATGGCTCTATCGATTGCTTGCCGAAGCCAACAAAGCGGGTATAGTGTTGCTCAATATAACCCAATGCCGTGCCGGAAGCGTCGAGATGGGACGTTATGCCACGAGCCTGAACCTGAAAAAGGCAGGCGTCGTAAGCGGATACGATATGACTGTGGAGGCTGCCGTTGCCAAATTGATGTTTTTGCTCGGCAGATACAACGATAACGAGAAAATAAAAAAAGAACTGAATACATCGCTAAGAGGCGAAGTAACAATAATATAGAAAAATACGATGAAAATATATAAATTTGGAGGAGCATCGGTCAATAGTGCCGAAGGAGTAAACCGCCTCGCCCGTATCGTGGACAACAATACCGACAATCTTGTGGTGGTAATATCGGCAATGGGTAAAACTACCAATATGCTCGAAGCCGTCGTAGACAGTTATTTCAACCGAAAACCCGACTTGACGGACAATATACGCAAGGTAAAAGACTTCCACCTCGACATAGTGAAAAACCTCTACAAAGATACGGGTAATATATCGGGATTGCTGGATAATATCTTTGGTCAGTTGGACAAAACGGTGTCGCAGAAGCCATCGCTTAGTTACGACTTCGAGTACGACCGTATCGTGTGTTTCGGCGAAATATTATCGACCTCTATCGTATCCGATTATTTGAATAGTAGTGGAATAAAGAATACATTCGTCGATATACGCAACTATATAAAGTCCGACGACAACTACCGCGAGGGCATCGTAGAATACGATTTGTCGAAAGAGCTTGTAAAATCGGCTATGACTTTCGCCGATACCAAGATGTATATTACACAAGGGTTCATCGCCGGCACCATCACCAACCAGACTACTACACTCGGACGCGAGGGCTCAGACTATTCGGCAGCACTGCTCGCCTCGATGCTCAATGCCGAGAGCGTAACGATATGGAAAGACGTACCCGGCGTGATGAATGCCGACCCAAAGTTGTACGATGATGTGCAGATAATCAGCCGCCTGTCGTACAAAGAGGCGATAGAACTTTCGTATTGCGGAGCAACGATAATACACCCCAAAACCATTAAGCCGTTAAAGATAAAGAAGATACCATTGTACGTGAAATCGTTCATCAACCCCGACGAAGATGGTTCGGTCATCAACGATTATACCGAGCGTGTAAAGATGCCGCCTATATACATTCACAAGAAAAATCAGGTACTGCTCACGCTCACTCCCCGCGATTTCTCGTTCGTCGCCGAGGAGCGTCTCAGCTCGATATTTCTTATATTGGCAGCTTATAAGGTAAAAGCAAGCCTCATACAGACCTCGGCTATCAGTTTTTCGCTCTGTATCGATTACAATCAGGCTACGTTCAATGCTATGGTAAAAGAGTTGCAGCTCGGTTACGAAGTACTTTACAATACCGATGTGGAACTTATCACTATCCGCCACTACACGAAAGAGATTTTAGACCGTGTCTTTGCCGAAAAGATAGTATTCGTCGAACAACGCAGCCGACTGACGGTAAGGTTTGTAGTGCCGACAAATTGATTTTCTGTTAATGTTGGGTGAAATACAATGAATTACGCATATCTCATCGACTTCCTCGGCGACCTCAGCCGAAACAACAATAGAGAGTGGTTCGGAGCGAACAAGGAGCGATACAACCTTTCGCTCGAATTCTATAAACAAGAAGTAAAACGTCTGATAGACAAAATAGCCGAGTTCGATAGCGATATTGCTTATCTGAAACCCGAAAACTGTATCTTCCGTATCTATCGCGACATTCGCTTCTCGCCCAATAAAATACCGTACAAGACACATTTTGGCGCTTATATCGCTCGCAACGGCGGACGTAAGAGTCTGTATGCGGGCTATTATCTGCATATCGATGCCGAACAGTCGTTCTTGTCGGGTGGGGCTTATAATCCGTCGAAAGAGGTGCTTTCAGCCATACGACACGAAATTGACGTCAATTACGACGAACTCTCAGATATTGTCTCCAACAGCGACTTCCGTAAATATTTCGGTAAAATAGAGCCGTATATGCCGCCGCTCAAAAAATTCCCCGCAGGATTCTCGGCGACTTCGCCCGCAGGCGAATTGCTCAAGTACAAAGACTTTATCATCGAGCATCCGCTCGACGCCAAGACTATCTGTTCAGCCGATTTTACGGATTATGCCGCCCGTGTATTCCATGCCATGAAACCATGTAACGATTTCTTCAACAGCATAATAGCAGACTATTGCTGACCGCTCTGCTTATTGGTGTCTGTTTTACGCGGATTTTCATTTTGTGACTTCTCTTTTTGCCTGTTGTTAGACCTATCGCGCGACGGTTTACCTCGTCTTTTACCCGACGAAGACTTACGTTTGCTATTGTCTTTATCGAAGCGAGTAAGACTATCTTGCCCTATAACATTCTGATAGTCTATCTCCTTGACACCATTTCCGTTTACACTATCGTCTTTTGAGAGCAACGACGGTACTTTTTGTCCTTGATTATTTATAGCTATTATCTCACGAACACGTTCGACGGGTACAGAGGTGATATTGGCATTCGAATTTGGCGATGAGGCATAGGTCATAATACCCTTGAAAACATCAGTCTTGATATGATAGAAATCGCCTTCCAGAGTACTCAGTACCGTATTGCTTGGAGGCAATTCTCTCAGAGCATCTTTATAAACAGGGACTTCGTAATTGATACAACACTTTATTTTCGCACACTGTCCGGCAAGTTTAAGCGGATTGGTAGATATATCTTGTATACGTGCCGCACTTGTAGAAACAGTAACAAAATTGGTATGCCAAGTAGCACAGCATAGCTCTCTGCCGCAAGGACCGATACCGCCTATTCGTCCTGCTTCCTGACGCGCTCCTATCTGCTTCATTTCGATACGAGTCTTGAATGCGTCTGCCAAGACTTTTATAAGATGGCGGAAATCGACACGTCCGTCGGCTATATAATAAAAAATAGCCTTATTGCCGTCTGCCTGGTACTCTACGTCGCCTATCTTCATATCGAGCTTTAGGTCTTGAGTTATCTGTCGTGCTCGAATCATAGTGTCGTACTCTTTTGCCTTGAACTCATGGTACTTCTCCATATCAGACTGCCGTACTTTGCGATATATACGCCTGACCTCATACCTGTCCATATTGATACGATTTTTCTTTATCTGCAAAAGAACCAAACGTCCTGTAAGAGTAACTACTCCTACGTCGTGTCCGGGCGAGGCTTCTACCGCCACCCAATCACCTTTTTCGAGTAATAAACTGTTGCTATTTAGGTAATAGCACTTACGTGTGTTTTTAAACTGAACCTCCACAAGATTGCTCTCTTGCTGTGTCTCGGGCAGGTCGGCAAGCCAATTGACGACGGGCAGCTTTTGGCAAGTATTACCTCTGAAACCTGCAACACCAGGATTGCTCGTGCCTTGATTTAATATATATTGTTGCATTACTTTTTTCTATAAAAACATAAAAATTGAGTGACTGCAAAGGTAGTAAATTTCCGATATTCCGAGTATTGCAATGCTTCGGTTTTGTAACTTTTTATTATCTTTGCACTCTAATTGATTACAAAAAGCTACTGGGGGCTGTTTGGTTTTGACAGCAAGCAGAAGAGGTATGTAAGCATGCAGTGCGTTGTTGGGTAGCACTATAAACACACACGACAAACCATAACTGGCGAAAATAATTACGCTCTCGCTGCTTAAACGGAAGTATAGTACTTTAAGCTTAATTGCGGCACAGGTGCTGCAACGAGACATCTCTCAAATGCCGCTCTCCGAGGCGGTTTGGCAAAGAGGTGTAGGGAATATCGGAGATAGATGGCGTCGCGCTGCGAGGCGACTTCGAAGTTTTTAGCAGATAAGCTATCGGTTGGTGGCTTCGGTCTTGCCGATAGACGAAAACCAAAGGCGAAGATAAGCATGTAGAAAGCATATTGCTTCCTTGTTTGGACACGGGTTCGAATCCCGTCAGCTCCACATTTAATGCTGTTTATCGGCAATATTATGAGTCATTTTTACAACAAAAGAGACTACCATTTTTATGATAGTCTCTTTTGTTGTAGCCTTTACGCCGATATTTCCTTATTTATACAAAGGCAGGTGTTGCTATCGTCGAACAGCAAAGTGATGCTATAAGGTGGTGCCGTCCACGTACAGAGTGTACCACTTTTGCCCGTCCCCTCAATAGTGCAGGACTGAATAACATTAGGAGAGCCGACCTTTTCTTCGATTTCGGCTAATGTCTTACCCGCAAGAGTCCCCATTGCAATGAAATTCTCACGCAGTATATTTCCCTTCGCCGCGATTAGACCTGCAACGAAATATCCAACAAATATTCCTAAGCATACTCCGAAGATTATTCCAAGTGTCGAAAAATCCGTCAGAAAACCTGCAACGACAAACCCGATTAAGGCAAATACAATTGCCATTGAATGTTTATTCATAACTTACAAAAATATTTATATTGGAAACGTTATATCAACAATGCTACAAAAGTACAACTTTTTTCCGAAATATTTTGCCATATCAATTTTTTTGTGCCTTTGCAGTATTAGTTCATTCACATTTTAAAAATATTTTATTTTATGAAGAAAGTTATTTATTTGTAGTAGTGTTGCTTATGGCAGCCTGTAAGGGTAACGAACCCCAAAAGAAAGTATTCGACTCCAACGCTATGATAGTGATACGGGGGCAGCAGACGCAAGGTGGAAGCCCTGCTCAAAGAGCTATGATAGACGGTCTGACCGACCTCGAGATAGTACAAAAAGCAGGAAATATAAAATATACTTCTCATTGGAGCTTAAATTATTACGAGGAAAAACCGGTTACACTTGCTCGTACGTTTGGGGATAAGGACAAAGATTTCAATAAACCGGCTTTGCTGATGCAGGGAGTTGATATTATCAGTTACGATGAGGGGAAAAATTTCCTATACAAAGGTTTCCTATATGGCTACGACGTATTTATAACCGATACTCTAAACGATACGATAGCCTACGTGCCGAACGAGGTATTGGAAAACGCCCGCAAACCAATAGAGGAGGCTTGGGAACGTGGTGATTACAACACCATATATCGTATATTCAACGAGGCATTTACGTTTTTGCCCGTGAAGAAAAAGTAGTAAGTAATCTATTCTCTACTAAGCGTAAAAAAGAGACTACCGTTTTTTTATGATAGTCTCTTTTTTTGATACAATAGTACCTTAGAGCTTCACTGCTTCTTACATCTTATTCTAACTGAAGAAGAGCTTCCTGTTTGATATACCTTTAACTCACACTCTTTGCCCGATAAGGAGAGTACGTCATATTTCAGAAATTCTTTCCCATCGACATAACAAGTAATAGTCTTTCCTTGTGCCTTATACGTACCCTTGCCTGCCCCTAAAGCTCCACGTCCCGAGTATGTACCATCGGCGTTAAAAGTAGCATATGTTGGTTTGAATACCTTTTCCGCTATTGGTGTAGTTACGTCAAACATTGTCCCATCTTTTTGCTCAACATGCGTAATTCGCCAAGTACCATAGAGGGTTTCAATAGGATAATCAAATCCATTCTTTGTTTTATTTTTTGAACACTCACTAAATGTGATAACCAGCCCAACAAGGGCGACAACTGTAAATAGATTTTTCTTCATCGCTTTTTAAAATTAAAATTATGCCACAAAGATATAGAAAAATATTTACACCAATACAAATATTTTCATTAATTATTTCCTATGACAGTAAAAAAGAAGTCGCTATCGAAAGCTATAATTCCACAGAGAGAGAGACTTTTAGCTATACTTTACTTGCATTTTACGGGACTCTCAATGTATCGCCGATGGTCTAACTTTTTCTGCAGCGTAGGCGATGCGTTGCCTTTATCTTTCGACTTCTGCCACTGCTCGAGGGCTTTCTGCTCGTCGCCAAGTTTGAAGAGGATATCGCCGTAGTGTTCCAGTACGTCGGGGTCGTCGCCGTATAGCAATGCACGTTCGATATGGAGTTTCGCTCCGTTTAGGTCGCCTTGGCGGAAGAGTATCCAAGCGTAAGTATCGATATAAGTACCGTTTTTCGGCTCGGCAATGATAGTCTTACTGCTCATCTTCTCGGCTTTTGCAAGGTCTGTATTGCACACGGCGAGGTAGTAAGCATAGTTGTTGAGAGCGATGACGTTATTGGGGTTGTACTCGATAGCTCGTTCGTAGCAGGCGAAAGCCTCGGTGTAGAGACTATCTTGAAGCATCAAATCGCCCTTGATAGCAATGATAAGCGATTTGAAACCGTTTTGTTTGCTATCGAGATTATCGACATAAAAATCTATAAGAGCTATAGCCTCAGCCTGCTTGCCTTGCTGTATGAGCCCCATCACCTTGTAGTAAGCCCACGTAGAGTTGTCGGGGAAAAGACTCTCGGCTTCGTCGGCAATTTTCATCAGTTTATCGATACTATCGTTGGCAATATATATCTGAGCAAGTAGCGACCAACTGCTCTCGTCGTCGGGGTTGAGCGATACGGCGGTATTGAGCACATCTTCGGCGTGGACGGTGTCTTTGAGGTCGATAAGGTACGCACCGTATAGCGTGTATATGGAGCTTTCTTTGGGATATACATCGATGAGAGTATGGAAGAAACGTTTGGCTTTGTCGTGTTGCTCGTTCTTCTCGAGGAGGTCGATATGAGTGATGAATATATCCAGTTTCTCGGAAATATCGATATTGGTATCGTCGATTATCTTAGCCATACATCGTTCGGCTTGCTCTTGGTCGTTTTTAGCATTATAATACCGTAAGAAAGTCATATAGACGTATCCGCTATTGGGATACTTGCTCTTTAGACGGTCGAGCTGCACGAGAGCCGCCGCCGTATCGCCGATAGTGAGGTAATACTGTGCGGTATAGGTCTTGTAGTCGATGTTGTAAGGATATTTATCTGTGAGAGCATCGATTTCGGCTATTACTTTTTTAGGTTGTCTTTTCTTGTTGAAATAGTTTATCTTGGCTATGGTAGTCTCTTCGGAGATACCGTTGAGGGTTTCGATTTTTCGTATCGTAGCGATATATTTTTTATCGTTACCAACGACTTCGTATAGCTTCAGGAGGTTGTATAGATACGAGGTCTTACTTTTGTTTGCCTTCGATAGTCTCTCAAAAATACGGATAGCCTTGCCGTACTCTTTGTTGGAGACGCAGTATGCTGCCTGTATCTCTTTGTAATAGTCGTTTCGGGGGGCGTATTTCACTGCCTTGAGCAAGGTACGATACGACATATCGGTATTACCGACGAAACTGTACATCTTCGAAAGCTCGAACCATGCCGCAGCGTTAGTACTATCTATCGCGAGGCAACGTCGATAGCCTTCGATAGCGGCTGTAAAATTGCTCCTATTCTTCAATGCCTCGGCGGCGTAGAATGCGTTGTCGAAACGCTGCTCGGCGGTGCTGTCGACGAGACGTTCGTCGGCTATTTGCTGCATAAAGAGGCTATCGCGGGAGTTCTGGGCGGCGAGCTCAACGACGAACATCGCTAACGCACATAATATATATATATGTCTCATTTTTGTAAAACTACTATTGAGTTAGAAAATACGTTACAAAGGTAGCAAATATTACGTTTGTAAGAGTAGCTAAAAATTCGTACGGCTGCCGTGAAATTTCTTTGATGGAGAGGATATTCAGTAGATTGTTATCCTGTTTTTACGCTCGACGTCGAGCGTAAAATTTCCCGACGTCGAGAAATTTAAGCGGCGACGTCACCGCCGAAACGGGGCGACGTCAAGAAATTTTGTCGGTGACGTCAACAATTTTTGCTCCCGACGTCAGCAAATTTTATTCCTCACTAACACTTCTTTTTCAATCACTTACAAGAGGCTTTTTCCAAACCATACCGAGATAGTCTACCCGACTGCTCCCACGAGGTACGCATCAGTAGAGTATCTTGTAACACAACTCTTTGAGCAGGTCTTCGGGAGCGGTATTGACGCTGCCGAAGCCTTTGCTTTTGGCGTCGGTGTGGCGTATGTATCCGATGATACGCTGTATCTTCTGAATCGGATAGAGGCGCGATGCCTCGGCGTAGTCTGTGACGAAATATGGGTTGATACCGAGACGTCTCGCTACCGCTGCCGACGATTTGTCGCGTAGCAGCTGATAGTATAGCAAGTCGGCAAAGAACTTGAATATCGTAGCCAGTGTCACCTGTATGACGAACGATTTGGGACTCTTGCCGAAATAGTCGACTATGCGAAACACCTGCTCCGTATTCTTTCGCCTCAGTGCAGCCACGAGTTCGAAATTGTTGTACTCCTTGCTGATACCGACATTCGTCTCTACCAAGTCGGGGGTAATGGCGTTGCCTTTGTCGGCTAATATAATTTTTAGTTTATCTATCTCGCTTGCTATTCTTGTAAGGTCGTTGCCGATATTGTTTGCGAGCATCGATGCGGCTTTGCGGTCGATTTGCAGACCTTCGTCGGTGCAGTAGCGTATTATCCACTCAGGTATCTGGTTGTCGTATATGGTAGGTGTCTGAAAGAGTACTCCGAGGCGTTCGATGTCTTTGATATATTTTTTCCGCCCGTCGAGCTTTTCGTATTTATAGCAAAATACAAGTATGGTCGACATTACGGGAGCCTTCAGGTATAGTTCTATCTTGTCGATATTGCGTTTGAGCGACTGTGCTTCTTTCACTATCACTATTCGTCGGTCGGAGGCGAAAGGGTATTGGCGGGCTTCGAGGAGTATGTCTTCCATCTTTACGTCTTTGCCGTAGAGGATGCGGAGATTCATATCTTTCTGGTCGTCTGTAAGGATGTTGCTCTCGATATAGTCCGATATTTTATCGATAAAATAGGGTTCTTCGCCCATAAGGAAATATATCGGTGCGTAACGCCCCGCTTTGAGCCCCGACATTATTGTATTAAAATTGACTTTGCTTTCTTCCTTTGCCATAAATTACTTACTTTTGTGTCGCCTTTCGGACGATTGTTTTTTATATAAAAAAAAACCGCAACGATGAATCTGCCGAATTTTGAGTTCAAAATTAGAAAAGAAAACGACAAGTACCAAATCTTCGACCGTATCCGCCAAACCTTCGTGGCTCTAACGCCCGAGGAGTGGGTGAGGCAGAACGTGGTGAGCCACCTCATCGAGAATCTGTCGTATCCCGTCAATCGTATCGCCAACGAGGTCTCTATCTCGTACAACAACCTTCGTAAGCGGTGCGACTCCATCGTCTACGACGCCCATTTCCGTCCTCTTGTGATAGCCGAGTACAAGGCTCAGTCTGTAGAGCTAACGCAAAAGGTCTTCGACCAAGCCTCTGTCTACAACCAGCAGCTCAACGTACCATACCTGCTCATAAGCAACGGCACGACTCATCTTTTTTGCTCTGTCGAAAAGCGATGTTTCTTCGAGCAGATACCCGATTATCGTACTCTCGTCGATGGGCGGCTGCTATGACGGCTTGCGAATGAGTTTGTTTTTCTTGTTTTTCTTATTCTTCTTGTTTTTATTGTTTTTCGACTGCGAGTCGGCACGCTGGAATCTCGCCTTGCGAAACTCCTCTACGCTTACAAACGATGCATCTTGACTCACACTCAGCTGCGACTTCGACAATATTCTGAGGTCGTCTATCACTCGTTTGTCGGTAGCGTTCTCTTTGTTGCGCTCGATGAGGCTTTTCTTCATATAGTAGCAGATAAGCTCGGTGAGTCGTTGCTTTTTGGCTTCGTCTTCGACGGCAATGGCAGCCTCGATGAGACGTTCGATATTCTTACCGTATTGCATGAAATGGGCTTTGCCGTTGCTATAAGGCAGTTTGGCGGGTTTCGGGTGTATCTTGTCTTTTGCCACAATCTCGAACGGGTAGTCGATATCGAGCTTGAAGTCTGAGATGATGGCAAGATGGTCCCAGAGCTTATGCTTGAAGTCTTCTCTGTCGCGCAAGTACGGGAACATTGTGCCCATTATGCGAATAATAGTGGCGGCACATTTCGTGCGTTCCTCTCGGTCTTCGAGCGAGACGGCATACTCTACAAGGTTCTGGATATTCCTGCCGTACTCGGGCAGTACGAGTTCCCTTTTCGGATTGAATGTTATGGTATTTTTCATCTAATAGATTTTATTATTCTGTAGTTGGATAATGTTTTTTGCTTGTATTTATTACTTTATCTGCGGTTAAAATATTTTTTTCGGCTTGGTACCGAAAAATTCTTTCAGATAAAACGGCTCGAAGTAGGCTGTATCGACGAAATCGCCTCGGTCGAACTTGTCTTCCGCCAGCTTCATCATATTCCTGCTCAGAGGAGTAATATTATCGACAAAAACGGCATTCCTGTCTTGTATCGCTCCTTTGCACTTATCGGCTCCGTCGCCGCAAAATATTATTTTCCGCTCTCTCAATATATCCTCGAAAGCCCCTTGGTCGATTATTTTTGCTTCGGTAGGCGATATGAGATTCAGTTTGGAGTCGAATAGAGCAGTATATACCTCCATTCGGCGAGCATCTATCATAGGGCAATATATCGCCTCCCAGTCTACTTCTTTAATGGCTTGTAGAGCTATTATTTCGAGCGTATCGATAGCTATGAGCGGTATATTCAGTGCGTAGCACACTCCCTTAGCCGACGATACTCCGATACGCAGCCCCGTGTACGAACCGGGTCCCGCACTTACGGCTACGGCTTGAGGCATCGCACCGTTTTCGCGTGCAAAGGTAATAATTTCTTGCAAAAAAACGGGTAGTAGCCTTGCATGATTCTGAGGCTCGTGGCAAACCCTCTCCATAAGGATTCTGTCGGCATCGGCCAGAAGAGCCGAACATACGTTTGTCGAAGTCTCGATATTAAGTATTATCGCCATAAACGTCTTATTTCTTTATTTTTAGCTTTTGTCCTATCTTAAGGCTATCGGACTTCAGGTTGTTTGCCCTCTTTATCTTCTCTACCGTCGTACGATACCGCTTTGCTATGGAAAACAGCGTCTCACCTTTTTTTACCGTGTGTTTTATGGTCTTCGAGCTATGCGATGTCTCGCGTGTGTCTTCGGTAAAGGTATAATCGTTGTCTTCGACTATTGCCGGTTCGTACCTCTTATCGACAGAATCGTTAGGTAGTGCACTTACAAGCAGCCTCTGCCCTATTCCGATGTTGTTGCCACGTAAGTCGTTGAGAGCCTTCAGACTATCGACCGATATACGGTAATGCTTTGCAATCGAGTATAGAGTCTCGCCCCTGCGTACGATGTGGAAAAGCCCGTCGGCTACTTCAGTTTGTTCGATGCATTCGGTCTCTTCGGGCATAGATGGTGACGTGTCGGATATTTTGCCGAATACACGTGCTGCCGATATATAACGGCTCGCATAGTACGGTTCGCTCGACTTCGATACTATTACGCCTCGCTGCGTAGACGAATGTATAAACTCGAATACTCCATTTTCGACCGAATCGGAAACAACCATACCGACGTGCCCGATACGTTTTCCGTGTCGCCTGCCTGCGAAAAAGACGAGGTCGCCTTTCTTGATATTCTTTCGTTTAACACTCGGATAGCTATGATACTGCTCGGTACCTGTACGAGGCAAGTCTACCGAAAAGTTCTTGAAAATATAGACCATAAAGCCCGAACAGTCGAAGCCTTGCGGCGTATTGCCACCGTATCGGTAGCGAGTACCAAGAAACGAGCGACTGTAATCGACTATAGCATTGACTGTATCGGTAGTAGCGTCGTACGACTGTCGTCTCGATTTTGGCTTACGCCTTGCCACACTTACGTCGGCTGCAAATGCAAAAGACGATGCAAACAATAGGTTTATAAGCAGTAAAACAAAAAACTTTCGCGTACCTGTCTTAAATCTCATATTGCCCCAAAATCCTTTAATACTCTATAAATGCGGTGTATCGGCAGCCCCATAACATTATAAAACGACCCTTCGATACGCTCGATGCCGACGAAGCCTATCCACTCCTGTATGCCGTAGCTACCCGCCTTGTCGAACGGGCGGTAACGCTCGATATAGTAATCTATGTCTTCCGTCGAGATATGAGTAAACCAAACCTTTGTAGATACGGAAAATACTACGCTGCACTCTGCGGTGGTAATAGCCACGCCCGTTATCACTTCGTGCATACCCCCCGATAGCGTTTGCAGCATAGAGCAAGCCTCTTCTTTGTCCGACGGCTTGCCGTATATCTTGCCGTCGACCACTACGACGGTATCGGCTGTAATGAGCAATTCGTCGTCGGCAAGGGGCTGCAGAGCCTCTGCCTTACAGCCGGCAAGATAGGGAGCTACCTCGCCCGCAGGCATATCGGCGGGGAATGTCTCTTCTGCGTTGTCGAGTGTCTTTATCTCGAAATCTATATCCAAACCTTTGAGTAGCTGCTGTCGTCGTGCCGATTGAGAACCAAGTACGATGCGATATTTCTTCTCTTTCATTCGCTAATACTCTCTTTGTGTGAGCGGAAAGTCTTGCAAAGGTACAATTTTTTGCCCTCTTTCTGCTCATATCGGCTCATTTTTTTAGTAATCATCAAAGTCTCTCCAAGCTTATATCGTTGATTATTTGGTATAAAAAACAGAAAGCGAAGCATAGCCTATCTACGCTCTACACTTCGCTTGCAACCGATTATTTCAACTATTATACTCAGGCGGTAATCTTTTTTATAAGACCCTGCAACACCGCTCCCGGACCGAGTTCGACAAACTCTGTAACGCCGTCTTTTACCATATTTTGTACAGACTGCGTCCAACGCACCGGCGATGTAAGCTGAGCTATGAGATTTTTCTTTATATCTTCGGTATCGATATACGGCTTGCCATCGACATTCTGATATATATAGCATATAGGTCTGTCGAACGGTGTAGCCTCGATAGCCTTTTGGAGTTCGTCTTTTGCGGGCTGCATACACGGAGAGTGGAAACCGCCGCCTACCTGCAACTGTAACGCACGTTTTGCTCCTGCCTCTTTTAGCTTCTCGCAAGCCTCAGCCACAGCCTCAAAGCTGCCCGATATTACCAGCTGGCCCGGACAGTTGTAGTTGGCAGGGACTACTACGCCATCGATAGTGGCACAAACATCTTCTACCTTTTTGTCGTCGAGACCAAGCACGGCAGCCATAGTCGACGGATTTTTCTCGCACGCTTTCTGCATAGCAAAAGCACGTATCGATACAAGCCTCAGCCCGTCTTCGAACGACAACGCCTTAGCAGCCACAAGTGCCGAAAACTCTCCCAACGAATGCCCTGCTACCACATAGGGATTGAAGTCTTTGCCAAGCACGAATGCCGATATTACCGAGTGCAGAAACACAGCGGGTTGAGTTACTTTCGTCTGCTTCAGTTCGTCGTCTGTACCGGCAAACATTATCTTTGTTATATCGAAACCGAGTATATCGTTTGCAAGGTCGAAATACTTCTTCGCCTCTTTCGACGATTGATACAAATCGTGTCCCATACCTACGAATTGGGCTCCTTGCCCGGGAAAAACATAAGCTCTCTTTTCCATAAAATATTCTTTTTGGTGTATGATGAATAATTTGATTTTTCGAATGGCAAAATTACAAAAAAACGCCTACATTTGCATTCCGATATTTAGATATGAACCAATAAGTATTACAGTACAGATAAATGAGAGCGTTATTCAGTGTAAGCGACAAGAGGGGTGTTGTAGATTTTGCCCGACAGCTCAGAGAGTCGGGGTGGGAAATAGTAGCCACAGGTGGCACTATGAAGCTGCTGCAAGACTCAGGTATAGAGGTAATAAACATCAGTCAGATTACAGGTTTTCCCGAGATATGCGACGGCAGAGTAAAGACCCTCCACCCGAAAGTTCACGGCGGGCTGCTCGCCCAACGCAACAACCCCGAACACTTAGCAGCTCTCCGCAGTAACGAAATAGAGTTTATCGACCTGGTATGCGTCAATCTCTACCCTTTCGCCCAAACCATCGGCAAAGAAGGTGTTACTATGGAAGAAGCCGTCGAAAATATCGACATCGGCGGACCATCGATGTTGCGGTCGGCAGCAAAAAATTGGCAAGACGTTACCGTCGTGTGCAATCCCGACAACTATCCGTCGATAATAGAAGAGATACGGCAAGGCGGCAATACTACGCCGCAGACAAGGCTGAGACTGAGTGCCGAGGCATATACTCATACTGCCGAGTACGATATGAAGATAGCTGCTTATATGCGTAGCCAAGCAGGGCTTAGCGAAAAGTTATTTCTCACTTACGACCTCGTACAGCCTCTGCGATATGGCGAAAACCCACACCAGTCGGCGAAATTTTATCGCCGGTCTGCTCCCGTACCGTATTCGACGGCTTTCGCCCAACAGCTCAACGGCAAAGAGCTTAGCTACAACAACATCCAAGACGCAAACGCTGCCCTCGGTATAGTCCGCGAGTTCAGGGAACCGTTCTGTGTAGGGGTAAAACACCTAACCCCCTGTGGTGCAGCCATCGGCAGCAGTGCCGCAGAGTGCTGGCAGAAGACCCTCGAAGCCGACCCGATAAGCATATACGGCGGCATAGTGGCTACCAACTGTGAAATCGACGTACAGACGGCAACGATGATGAAAGACGTTTTTCTGGAGATAATAATAGCACCGCACTTTTCGCCCGAAGCTCTCAGGATACTGTGTACCAAAAAGAACCTTCGACTGCTCGAAGTCGATATGACACCGACCGACGATACGGAGCAAAATATAGTATCCGTTACGGGCGGGCTACTCGTACAAGACGCCGACAACAAGACTGTCGAAGTAGTTGCCGATATGTGCGTTACCGATACCAAACCCTCTGCCGATGAGCTGAGAGACCTCAACTTCGGGCTAAAAATAGTAAAACACATCAAAAGCAATGCCATCTGTGTAGTCAGAGATGGTGCCACTCTGGGCATAGGAGCAGGGCAGACAAACAGAATCGGTTCTGCCGAGATAGCTCTGCGACAGGCACATAGCAAGGGAGCTACGCAAAATCTCGTATTAGCCTCCGATGCCTTCTTCCCCTTCGACGACTGTGTAGAGCTGGCGGCAAAGATGGGCGTTACCGCTATCGTGCAGCCGGGCGGCAGCATACACGACGACGACTCCGTACGCAAAGCCAACGAGAAGGGCATAAGTATGATGATGACGGGCACGAGACATTTCAAACATTAATAAATCAATATCAGTTATCTTGAGAAAAACATTATCGGTACTTATTGCTCTGGCCTCCTGCCTCTATGCTTCGGCTCAGGCAGGCAAAGGGGTGTATCAGATACTCAACATGCCGATGGATGCCCGCTCCATAGGGCTTGGAGGCACCAACGTATCGCTCTTCGACGGCGACCTCAACCTTGCCACAAACAACCCCGCCCTGCTGTCCGACAAGGCTCATAATATGCTCACTCTCAACTACGCCAAATATATCGCAGGTATCAACTACGGCTCGGCGGCATACGGCAGAACGTGGGGCGAAAACAACTTCGCACTTGCCGTCAACTACATCGACTTCGGCACCTTCGGCCAGTACAACGAGCTCGACGTGTACCAGGGCACGTTCACTGCCAAAGATATGGTACTCGGTCTGCTCTACTCGCGACAGTTCGGGAAATATTTTTCGGTAGGGGCTACGCTAAAAACCATCTACTCGGCTTACGAGCGATACTCGTCGGTGGGAATGGCTGTGGACTTCGGAGCCAACTATCACGACGAGGATAATATGCTCGACCTCGGTCTGACGGTGAGAAACATAGGTTTCCAATTCGACGGCTACTACTCGATAGACGGCACCAACCACCGCGAGGCGATACCCGCCAATATACTGGTAGGCATCTCCAAGAAGCTGCGCAACGCTCCGCTCCGCTTCTCGCTGACGCTACACGACTTGCAGCGGTTTACCCTCAACTACGAGCGTACCTCCGCCACCGACAAAGAGTACAAAAAGGAGCACGGCATAAAATGGTACGATATGATGTTCCGACACGCTATCTTCGGCATAGAGATATTGCCAAGCGACAACTTTTACCTGTCGGCGGCTTTCAACTACCGACGCCGTGCAGAGATGGACATACCAACATTCAGGTCGATAGCGGGCTTCTCACTTGGGGCGGGCATACGGGTGAAAGATTTCCGTGTGTCAATGGCTTTGGCACAGTTCCAAAGCGGCAACCCGACGCTACACTTCACCGTATCGACAGACCTCAAAGGATTCGGGGTAAAATGAGAGGCATACCGAGCAAAAAACACGCCGCCCGAAAGACTGCGCTAAGATAGCTTGCAATTAAGCTAAAATTATTATCTTTGCAGTCTACAAAAAAAGAGAGATGACAACACGAAGCGATTTCGACGACATACGCCCTTACAACGACAGCGAACTGACGAAAGTCTTGGGTCGGCTCGTAGGCAACAAAGAGGTACTCGCCGGTATCACTATGATAATGCCGAAGCAACTTGCCGACAAGCTCGTGCTCCGCTACAAAGAGCTTCGGTCGGTAGACCAATTCCAAGAGGAGTATATGTTTCCGATGTTGGAGCATCTGAAAGATATAAAATCGACCGCCATCACCTACTCGGGCTCGGAGTATGTAAGGCAGCCAGCACTATTCTTGTCGAACCATAGAGACATAATCATCGACCCCGCTTTCTTGCAATACGTACTGCTGAGGTGCGGCATGAAGACTTCGGAGATAGCTATCGGCAGCAATCTGATGGCAAAGCCTTGGATTACCGACGCTATGCGAGTAAATAAGAGTTTCGTCGTACGACGCAACCTCACTCGTGGCGAACAAATCTCGGCATTCGGAGAGCTATCGCGATATATCGCACACACTATCACACAGAAGCGAGCATCGATCTGGCTTGCCCAGCGCGAAGGCAGAGCCAAAGACTCCGACGACCGTACACAGATTTCGCTTCTGAAGATGCTCTCGCTAAGCGGCGAAGGCAGTTTCGTAGAAAACATAAAAAAACTCCGTCTGCATCCGCTCTCCATATCGTACGAGTACGACGTGTGCGATTATATGAAAGCCAAAGAGCTACAGCAGCGACGCGACGACGAAAATTTCGTAAAATCTGCTACCGACGACGTACTGAGTATGCAAATAGGGGCTTTGGGGTCTGCCTCGGAGATACACTATGCATTTACACCACCAATCGACGAAGAGCTCGACAGAATCGCAGCCGAACGATTGCCTCGCAACGAAGAGGTACGGCGAGTAGCCGAAGCTATCGACACAAGGATACATCGTGCGTACAAAATATTCAAGACAAACTATATAGCATTCGACCTCGCAGAGGGAAGCAGCCGCTTCGAGAGCAATTATACCGAAGAAGAAAAGGATAATTTCTCTGCATATATCGACAAGCAGACGGCAAAGATAGATTTACGGCAAGTCGACAAGGCTTTTTGCCGAGAAAAGATGCTCGAGATGTATGCCAATCCGTTAAAAAACAAGATAGCGGCAGAAGAAAACTGACGAGGAGAGAGTAATAAGTAAGACTTTTATCAAACTATATTAATTTAATAAACAAAAAGAATAGTATTTATGTTCAAGAATCATCCAAAAGGACTGATTGCCGCAGCTCTTGCCAATATGGGCGAACGTTTTGGCTTTTATATTATGATGGCAATCTTAACGTTGTTTATCTCAGCCAAATTTGGGCTCGACGAGAAGACGACAGGTTATGTGTATTCGGCTTTTTATGCCTCTATTTACTTGCTTGCCCTCGTCGGAGGCATTATTGCCGACCGAACGGGCAAATATAAGTTGACCATTTTGGTCGGCATTGTAGTGATGTCACTCGGCTATGTCATCATTGCGGTACCTACGCCGACTCCTGTGCCTTCGCTACCTCTATATTTGGCTCTGACCTGTTTCGGACTGCTCGTCATTGCTTTCGGTAACGGATTGTTTAAAGGCAATCTGCAAGCTCTGGTGGGTCAGATGTACGACGATCCGAGATATGCAGACAGACGTGAGTCCGGTTTTCAGATATTCTATATGTTTATCAACATCGGCGGTTTCTTCGCTCCTTGGATAGCTATCGGTGTCAGAAACTGGTGGTTGAAGGTAAACCACTTCGATTACAACGCCGCTCTACCCGAACTCTGCCATAAGTACCTCGCTCAGGGCGATGCTATGGCAGCCGGCGATATGGAGAAACTTACGACCTACGCAAGCCAAGTGAGTCTCGGTGGCACTCAGCCTGCCGACATCGCTACATTCGTAGGCGACTATCTGAACGTATTCAGCAGAGGTTTCCAGTACGCATTTATGGCAGCAGTGCTGATGATGGTGGTTTCGCTCATCATTTTTGTGATAAACAAGAACAAATTTCCCGACCCTGCTGCACGCAAGAGCCAAAATGCCGACAAGGCTACCCATTCGAAAGAAGAAATCAAGATGTCTGCCGACGAGATTAGGCAAAGAATATACGCACTTTTCGCAGTATTCGGAGTGGTTATCTTCTTCTGGCTCTCATTCCACCAAAACGGTTACTCGCTCACCTATTTCGCTCGCGACTACGTGAATCTCGACGTAATAAATATCAATCTCGGTTTCACCACTATCAAGGGTGCAGAGATATTTCAGTGTGTAAATCCGTTCTTTGTGGTTTCGTTGACACCGCTTATCATGTGGTTCTTCGGATTTCTCAAAAAGAGGGGCAAAGAAGTGTCGACACCGATGAAGATTGGTATCGGTATGGGCATCGCTTCGCTTGCATACGTATTTTTGATGATTTTCTCTCTGACACTTCCCGCAAAAGACGCATTGAGTTCGATGTCGGCAGAAGCCCTTTCTGCAATTAAGGTAACTCCTTTCGTTATGATAGGGCTCTACTTCATCCTGACGGTAGCCGAGCTCTTCATTTCGCCGCTTGGACTTGCATTTGTGTCGAAGGTGGCTCCTCCTCACTTGCAGGGGCTTATGCAGGGCTGCTGGCTCGCTGCTACGGCGATAGGCAACGCACTGCTTTTCATCGGCGGTATACTATATACGAGCGTTCCTATCTGGGCGTGCTGGCTTGTGTTTGTCGGCGCCACAGGTATGTCGATGCTCGTGATGCTCAGTATGGTAAAGTGGCTCGAAAGAGTGGCTCGATAGTCGCTTACCCGAGCATACACAGAGGCTGTCTCCGTTGCGGAGGCAGCCTTTTTATGTACAGACTCTTTTGCGAGCTATCTTTTAGGGGGAAAAAACTGATTTATAGGGTAATAAAGATGACCTTACCATCTTCCTACCCTACTCTGCTGTTTTGCTGCTTGTTTCGCCAAAATACTTGCACCACTCTGCTATACCGCATTCCGTGCAGAGTGGAGTTCGTGCCTTACAGACGTAGCGCCCGTGCAGCAGCAGCCAATGATGTGCGTCGGCAATGTATTTCGAGGGGATATGCGAAGTAAGGTCGTCTTCTACCTTGCGTGGTGTGTTGCCATCGGAGATACCGAGCCTACGAGCTACTCTGAATATGTGTGTATCTACGGGCATTCGAGGCTGACCGAAAGCGACTGAGGCTACTACGTTGGCAGTCTTACGCCCCACTCCGGGCAGTGTCTGTAGCTCATCGACATCGTCGGGTATACGTCCGCCGAAACGCTCCATTATCATCTTTGCCGAGTCTACAAGGTAGCGAGTCTTGCTATTTGGGTACGACACCGACCGTATAAGCTCGAATACATCGCCATACTCTGCATCGGCCATCGACCGAACGTCGGGATAACGCTCGAATAGCTTCGGAGTTACCGTATTTACTCGCTTATCTGTGCACTGTGCAGAGAGTATTACCGATACAAGCAACTCATAAACACTCGAATACTCAAGCTCTGTCGTCTGATGTCCTTTGTGTCTGACAAACCAATCGACGATATGCCTATAACGCTCCTCTATTGTGTATCTATCTTTCATATCTTGGTAAAAAAAAGGCTTATCGAGCCGTCGCGGTCAATAAGCCGAGTATAATCTTAGCAATATTCAAAATGTTGACTACATGTATTGTATGAAAAAACAAATTTTTATCCTTAGGTCTCAATTTATAACCTCTAATTTGCCTACTATCTAAGCAAACACCTCGAACGACTCTCTTACTTTGTCGTTGTACTCCTTTACTATCTTAGCGACTACCTCTTCTGCCGAAGGAATGTCTGTTATGAGCGAAGCTATTTGCCCTATTTCGAGTTCTCCTTCTGTCAAGTCGCCTTCGAATATACCTTTCTTGGCACGCCCTCGTCCGAGCAGCTCTCTGAGTTCATCTGCCGAGGCTCCTCTGTCTTCTGCCTCCTTCACTCTGTCGTAGAAAGGGTTTTTTATGAGGCGTGTAGCCCCCACTTTCTTCAGTGCGAGCATAGTATCGCCCTCTTTGAGCTCAGTGCATAGTCGTTTGAACTCGTCGCTTGCCGAACTCTCGGCAGTCATTGCGAATCGAGTGCCTACTTGTACGCCTTCTGCCCCAAGTGCCATAGCTGCGAGCATAGCCTCGCCCGTCGATATGCCACCTGCCGCTATGAGTGGGATATTTATCTGCCGTCTGACGTGAGGCAATAGCACCATAGTCGAAGTCTCTTCGGCTCCATTGTGCCCGCCTGCCTCGAAACCCTCGGCTACTACGGCGTCGACTCCAGCTTCTTCGCATTTTGCTGCAAACTTGCTGCTCGATACTACGTGAGCCACCTTTATACCTTCGTCTTTTAGCTTCCGAGTCCAAGTCTTCGGGTTGCCGGCAGAGGTGAATACTATCGGCACACGCTCTTCGACGATAATCTTCATTATAGTTTCTATCTCGGGGTAAAGTAGTGGCACATTCACTCCGAACGGTTTGTCGGTTGCTGCTCTGCATTTTGCAATATGCTCACGCAATACCTCCGGGTGCATACTGCCCGCACCTATCAAGCCAAGCCCTCCTGCTCGACTCACGGCAGAGGCGAGTCGCCAGCCGCTACACCACACCATTCCGCCCGATACTATCGGATATCTGATACCGAAGAGTGCATTTATCCTATTTTGTTTTGCCATTGTAATCGATTGTTTTGTTTTTATGTACGATATGTATCATATTATCTCATAAGGAACTGAAATTTGCTCGTTTTCTGCAGAGCTATACCCGTACCTCGAGCCACAGCCCTCAATGGGTCTTCGGCAACGTGGAACGGTATCTGTATCTTGTCGTAAAAACGCTTAGCCAAGCCCCGAAGCAGAGCCCCACCACCTGCAAGATATATACCATTACGCACAATATCGGCATACAACTCGGGTGGAGTAGCCTCCAGAGCCGATAGTATTGCAGTCTCGATACGCGAAATAGACTTATCGAGGCAGTGTGCTATCTCGGCATACGTTACCGGTGTCTCCATTGGCAACGCCGACGACCTATTGGGTCCGTGTATCATGTATACGTCGGGCTCCATATCCTTCGGAAGTGAAGTCGTTGCCGCCCCTACGTTTATCTTTATGAGTTCTGCCGTCTTCTCGCCGACTTTCATATTGTACTGTCGGCTCATATATTCCATAATATCGGCCGTAAACTCGTCGCCCGCTATCTTGAGCGACCTATCGGTAACAAGACCTCCGAGCGAAAGCACGGCTATCTCGGTGGTTCCCCCCCCGATATCGACAACCATATTACCTTCTGGAGCCTCTATGTCGAGACCGATACCGAGAGCCGCCGCCATAGGCTCGAAAAGCAAAAATATCTCTCTGCCTCCGGCTTGCTCTGCAGAGTCTTTGACAGCACGTATCTCTACCTCCGTACTACCCGAAGGGATACCTATCACCATACGCAGAGTCGACCGAAAGATGGAGCTTCGATTGGGTATCATACGTATCATTCCCCTTATCATTAGCTCTGCCGCCCTGAAGTCTGCTATGACTCCGTCTTTGAGCGGACGAATTGTCTTTATACGGTCGTGTGTACGCTCGTGCATCTTACGAGCCGTGTCGCCTATAGCTACGAGTTTCTCTGTACGTGTATCGATAGCGATAATCGAAGGCTGGTCTACTACTATACGTCCGTTGCTTGTGATTACCGTATTGGCAGTACCTAAGTCTATGGCTATCTCTTGGGTAAGCGATGGAAAGAGTCCCATTTTTTCAGTGTTGTTTTCTTATTTATGAAACGAATTTGTGTTATGCGGTGCAAAGGTACATCTTTTTGCTCGAAATGCAATCTGCGTAAAAGAGTTTTTTCTGAAAAAAAAATATTAACTTCGCAAAAAATCAAAAAGCACGTTTACACTATGCAAAAAAATTGTTTGAAAATCGAGTATTCAAAGGCTCACTTCGAAGACTTTTCGCCTCAGATGCAGGCTCTCATAGAGCAGGCGAAGCAAGAGACTGCAAAAGCCTACGCCCCCTACTCGAGATTCTCCGTCGGAGCAGCGGTATTGCTCGCCGACGGCACCGTAATCTGTGGTAGCAACCAAGAAAATATTGCCTATCCGTCGGGATTGTGTGCCGAGCGTACGGCAATGTTCTACGCCAATGCCCACTATCCCGATACCCCACCCATAGCAATCGCTATCGCCGCCCAAAACGAACAGGGTATGCTTCCTCGCCCTATCTGCCCATGCGGAAGCTGCAGGCAGGCACTCCTCGAGAGCGAAATCAGATATAAAAAGAAAATCGAAGTAATCTTGTACGGTACTCAAGAGATTTATCTCATCGATAGTATCGCCGATATGTTACCCTTTGCTTTCGTATCGCTCGACTGAAAAGCAAATATCCAATAACACAGACTAAATACGTAGGATATGAAAAAACAACAATATACACTCGAATTCCTTTTGCCCGATAGCTCTGTATCTGCCCTATGGGAGATGCTATCTACCCCCGAAGGACTTACTAAATGGTTCGCCGACAAGGTAGAATACACCGAATCCGACACCATTCTATTCGAGTGGGGCGTACAGAAACAAAAAGCCGATATAGTAATCTTCAAACCGCAGGAATATATCCGTTTTCACTGGGTAGGAGTGGCACACCGAGAGTATTTTGAGTTCAGTATATCTAAAAATGAACTTACCGGTACGCTCTCATTCACTATTACCGACTTCTCTTTGCCCCAAGACCTCGACGACGACAAACAACTCTGGGAGAGCAACGTAGGTAATCTCCGTAGAGTACTCGGTATATAAGTTCATCACTCAGACCGTCTACCCAACAGACCAACTGTCCAAGCAATATGCTCACTCATACAGGCTTTGACAACACAAGAAAAACTTTTAGCTGCAAGAACGTTTTTTTTATTAACTTTGCCTGTTCGTTTCACGACACATTAATATATTAATAATCAAATAAAATAGCTTGCAGTGAAAGACCAAACAAGTACGACCAAAACCAGATACTCCGATGCCGAGCTCGAAGAGTTTCGCCAGATAATAGAAGAAAAACTCGATGCCGCAAGGCGCGAATACAACGAACTGCGTTCGTATATAAGCAATACCGACGGCAATGACGTTACCGACACCTCGCCCACATACAAAAATCTCGAAGAGGGAGCAGCTACTCACCTCAAAGAGGCATCGGGACAGCTTGCTCAGCGACAAATGAAGTTCATACAGCACCTCGAGGCAGCTCTTATAAGGATAGAAAACAAGACTTACGGGATATGTCGGCAGACAGGTAAGCTCATACCAAAAGAACGCCTAAGAGCAGTGCCACACGCCACACTGACGGTAGAGGCAAAAGAGGCTCGAAAATAACCCAACAGTATAGTTCCTTACGCTGGAAACGGCAGCTGTTTGCTGCATTCATTGCTTGTCAAAGTTACAGACTAAGGAGCAAAACACCATAAGTATGAAAAAATCTATCAGTACAGTATTATTTATCATCTTACTGCTCGCTATCGACCAAATCACTAAGATACTAGTGAAAACCAATATGGTTTTGTACGGCGATATAGAGATTTTCGGCTGGCTGCATATACACTTCATCGAAAATCCGGGTATGGCTTTCGGACTCGTCTTGGGCAATAAGATATTTCTTACACTATTTCGCATAATAGTAAGCGGTTTCGTGCTTTACTATATCATACGCCTGCTTAGAGCGGAGCACCGTATGGGATACATTATGTGTATCTGTCTGATATTTACAGGTGCCATAGGCAATATAGTCGATAGTATGTTTTACGGTCTTGTATTTTCGCAGAGCACTCCTTTCGAGGTAGCTGCTATCTTCCCCAGCAGTGGCGGATATGCTCCTTTTTTAGCAGGTAAGGTAGTCGATATGATATATTGCCCATTATTTGTATTTCCGTCGTGGGTACCTTGGGTGGGCGGGGAGATATTTTTCAGCCCCGTATTCAACTTCGCCGATAGCTGTATTACGGTAGGAGTAATATTATTAATAATATTCTACCGCAAAGACTTCAATACCACGTTCGACAGATTCTTTTCGTCGAAAAGAGATACCTCACACAGCAACGACAGCCTCCGATGAAAAAAACTTTTTCAGCAATATTGCTATTAATATGTGCCTTAACTGCAATAATCGGCTATTGGATTGCCCTCAAGCCAAACTTCAGCAGCGACGTCGAAAGTGGCGACAATTTTATATACATAAAACACGATAATACTTCAATAGATAGCATACGCAATATGCTTATAAAGAGAGGTGTATTGAAAAACACCTTCACTTTCTCGCTAATGGCGAGAATATATCGACCCAAAGAGCATATCAAAGCAGGAGCATACAGAATCGGTAGCGGTGTGTCAAACATTCGTTTCCTTAACAACATATACAAAGGCTACCAGACGCCGATAAAACTCAATATCCCCTCTGTCAGACTCAAAAGCCAACTCGTAACCCGTATCTGCAAGCAGACCAATATCGATTCGCTCAGATTGCAGCACCTACTCGGCGACGATGAGTTTCTGGCTCGCTACGGCTTCGACTCCCACAACTGTCTGGCTATGATTATCCCCAATACATACGAAGTATATTGGACGATAACGCCCGAAGAGTGGTTCGATAAGATGAAAAAAGAGTACGACCGATTCTGGGATATCAAGGGCAGAAAAGCCAAAGCCTCGAAGATACCGCTCACTCCGATAGAGGTGTCGATACTATCGTCTATCGTCGACGAAGAGACCAACAAAAAACATGAAAAACCAATAATTGCAGGACTTTACATCAACCGACTCAAGATAGGAATGAAACTGCAAGCAGACCCTACGGCACGCTACGCACTCAACGACTTTACAATCAATCAGGTATTGCACTCATATACCCGTATCGATTCGCCATATAACACATATATTTATGCCGGACTACCGCCCGGACCGATACGAATACCGTCTATAGAAGCGATAGATGCGGTACTCAACTATAAGCATCATAAATACCTTTATATGTGTGCTAAACCCGAAATGAACGGTGAACACAACTTTGCTACCACATACGACGAACATCTTAAATATGCTGCCGAGTATTATAAGGCTCTCGACAGCTGGAAACAACGTAATAACAAGCAATAAACCCACAAAAAATATTCGCATAGGCAAATTTATTTGCTATGTATGAAGAAAGAGATGTTGAGTTTTACATACCGAACAATAATTGACAAAATAGTCTAAAATACAAATAAAAAACCATCTTACAATAAAAAACAAAAAAATGGTGTAAGTCTCGTAATTACTTGACCTACACCATAAGGCGGTGGA
>ERZ773067.402-NODE-402-length-26727-cov-7.917666_pt1 | contig 26727 bp, 27 predicted proteins | sample MGYA00580622_ERZ773067 | MGnify/ENA primary metagenome ERZ773067 (study PRJEB29015, sample SAMEA2737998) | human oral metagenome | biome: human oral; feature: human-associated habitat; material: dental | place: China | collected 2113 ...
TTGAAAGCACCTCATCGCATAGCACTGAGTGGTACCCCTATAGAAAATTCCCTGAGCGATTTATGGTCGCAAATGCAGTTCATCAATCCTAATATACTGAAGAGTTACCCTTCTTTTCACAAAAACTATGAGATAGAAATCAGCAAGAAGAAAAACCTTCAGGCGTTAGAAGAGCTCAAAACTATCATTAGTCCTTTCTTGCTCAGGCGTACCAAAGAGCAGGTACTCGATGACTTGCCCGAAATGGAAGCCCAAATAATCTATTGCCCACTTACCGAAGAACAGGCTAAGTGGTATGAGAGCGAAAAATCAAAAGTGCGCAACCAATTGTTACAGATTGCAGCGCCTATCACAGAGTTTAACGCACTGAATATGCTTACTAAGCTCCGACAAATCAGCAATCACCCTATGTTAGCAGAGAAAGACAGTCTTATTCCTTCAGGAAAATACGAAGAGGTAGTGAATTGTATGCAAGAGTTGGTACAAGCATCGCATAAAGCTCTTATTTTTAGCAGTTTTGTATCTCACTTAAGCATTTATGAGCAATGGTGTAAAGAAAACGGAGTGAAATACGCTAAACTTACCGGTAGTACCCCTACTGCCGAGCGCAAAAATGAAGTTGAGGCTTTTCAGCAAAACCCCGAGGTCACGTTCTTTTTTATATCGCTTAAAGCAGGTGAGGTAGGGCTCAATCTTACTCAGGCGTCATACGTGCTGCTGTTAGACCCTTGGTGGAATCCGTTTTCTGAAAAACAAGCCATTGCAAGGGCGCACCGCTTAGGACAGAAAAACAAAGTAAACGTGGTGCGCTTCGTCAGCAAAGATACCGTTGAAGAAAAAATCATTCGGCTGCAAAAAGCCAAAACTGACCTTGCTGACGATATCATAGGCGAACAGAATTTTATCAAAGAAGTTATTTCAAATATGAATACTCTTTTGGAATAAATTTTGCAACTTGTTACTTGCTAATTATTATTTATTTATTATCTTTGCAGATTATGAAGCTAAAGTTATTTCGATTACCTAAAAACAAACGTTTTAATTATACCCCTCGCTACTATGAGGGGAAAGAAGAAGGGAACGCTTTCGAAATGGGGTCGCGCATTCGCAAAGACCGCGAAACCGTTTCTAACCATTTTACTGAGCAATGGCGCAGTATCCGCAGCGAAAGTAGGAATAAGAAAAACGCACAATTCAATAAAACTTTCTGGATTGTACTAGTTATCTTAGTGCTATTATCACTCTATTTCCTTGATTTCGACCTTTCTATATTCCTGCGGAAATAACACGAAAAAATTGTTAAACCAAAATAAACGCTCATTATGAAGATAAATAAGTTATTTATATTGCCCGCACTACTCGTAGCAATGAGCGTCTGTGGGCAACCCGCTTTTGATAGATTAGAAGCTAATAATGATATCACTACATTAGTGGTCTCGCAAAAGATGTTTCAAATGCTTTCTAAAATCGATAGTAAGGATGCTGATGCCAAAGAGTTTATGGATATAGCTAATAAACTCAAGAGTATGAAGGTATTCTCTACCGAGAATGCTAAAGCTGCTTCGGTGATGAAAACTGAAGTGCAACAATATGTTAAAAGTGCAGCTCTCTCTGAACTGATGCGCGTAAAAGACAAAAACCAAAACGTGAAGTTCTATACCAAAGGTGGTAAAGATGCTAACAAAGTATCTGAACTACTAATGGTGATAGAACCCTCTGCAAGCACTGCGCAAATGGTCGTCCTCTCGCTTACCGGCGACATCGACCTTAGCAAATTAGGTGTTTTAACTAAGAATATGAACCTTCCACAAGAAATAAAAGATATAAAGTAGTACAGAAATGGCAAGATACGAATTGAAATTACCCTCTATGGGTGAAAGTGTGGCTGAAGCTGTGGTTACCAACTGGCTCAAAAAGGTAGGCGACCCCATTGAAGCCGAAGAAGCTATTGTAGAAGTCGCTACTGACAAAGTAGACTCAGAAGTGCCCAGCGAAGTAAGTGGCATAGTTTCTGAAATTCTCTTCAAAGTAGATGAGATAGTAAAAATAGGTCAGGTGATGGCTATCATCGAAACCCAAGAGTCAGCAGACGCCTCGGCTCCTCCTCAACAAACTGCTGAAATACTGATGCAAAACATAAGCGATATAAAAGAGACTACCCTTAGCCCTCAAATAGACTTTAGTGGTGCTGAGCGTTTCTACTCTCCTTTGGTGAAGAATATCGCTAAGCAAGAAGGCATTAGCCTTGACGAATTAGCCCATATAGAAGGCACCGGACTAAACAACAGGGTAACTAAAGACGATATCCTAGCTTATATAGCCCAGAGAACCCAACCTAAGGCTACTACCGTAGCGCCTACTCCAGCAGCCCCCGCAACAGCAACCCCTATTGATCAGAGAAGCTATACTAAGCACGGCGAGGAACGCATAGAGATGAGCCGTATGGGCAAGATTATAGCTGAGCATATGACTCTTAGCAAGCAAACTTCTGCACACGTACAAAGCTTTACTGAAGTAGATGTAACCCGTATATGGCAATGGCGCAATAAGGTGAAGAAAGCATTCGAGGCTAATGAAGGCGAGAAATTTACCTTTACTCCTATCTTTATGGAAGCTGTAGCTAAGGCTCTCATCGACTTCCCGATGATGAATATATCAGTAGAAGGAACCACTATTATTAAGAAGAAAAACATCAATATAGGAATGGCTACTGCCCTACCTGATGGCAACCTAATAGTACCTGTTATCAAAAATGCTGATGAGCTTAACCTAAGAGGTATGGCTAAGGTAGTAAATGACCTTGCTAAGCGCGCTCGTGCTAACCAGCTAAAACCCGATGAGGTAAAAGATGGTACTTATACGGTTACTAATATAGGTTCTTTTGGCAACGTGTTTGGCACACCTATTATCAATCAGCCGCAAGTGGGTATCTTGGCAATAGGGGCTATACAGAAAGTACCTGCTGTTATAGAAACACCTGAAGGTGATGTGATTGGTATCCGCTATAAAATGATGCTCTCGCACAGCTATGACCACCGTGTGGTAAATGGTGCTTTAGGCGGTATGTTCGTACAACGCGTAGCTCAATATCTCGAAAAATGGGATATGAACCGTACCCTTTAAAATAAAGAGAAAACAAAAGAGGCTGTCTTTTAAAAAGACAGCCTCTTTTGTTTTCTCTTATCAAAAAGATACAATTGTTAATCTACATTATCGTGTAGGTATGAATTGTTTTTTCGTATCTGAAACTCCCCTGAAGAGTCCTTCCCTACCGTAGTACGCGATTGAGTATTAACCGAGCCAAATTTGTAGTTATAATCTTGCAAACGATTAGAACGTTTGTTCATTACATCTGAAATTCGCGCATCCATAGGGGTTAGCTTTATTTCAGTTTCTTCATCTTCAAACATTCTCATTTGTACAGGAGCATTATTAGGCTTTACAGGTGTAGCCATCTTCTCTTCTGTATTATATAGTACAAACTCATTCTTATTCACCGTTTTATCTTCTACAAACGAGGTCGGTTTGGCATCGCGAAAGGTTCGCTCTAACTCAGTATATTCCTCTAAAGTATAACGTATTTCACCTGCTTCATTCACTATAGGAGCTGAAGTATAACGGTTTTTAGGCTGCGATGGTTGTGGTTCATAATTTTCCTCACGCAATTGGTGTACAATAGGTGCAGCTACTTCAGCAGCAGCATAAACTTTTTGCTGGCGAGGCACTTCTCGCACGACCTCTTCTTTCTTAGGTTTTTCCCACTTAGGAGCTGTTTTATCTACTATTATAAAACTATCTTCTGTAGTTACTAATTCGCAGTCTGTCCAGATATTGAGTAGGTCAGTAAGTGCAGGTTCCTTTTTTACCTCAGGTACTGATGGCACAGGGTAAACCTCTGTAGCATTAATAGCAGTATTGACTACCACCCCTTTGGGCTCTGTTAAATCGCGAGTAACAGTTTGATTGTCATCAAGGACGTGTATTACACGACGTGGCTCAGCATTTACGATTTCTTTTTGCTGCTCTACATCAAAACCTGTAGCTACTACTACTACCGAAATAGCCTCGCCTAACGACTCATCTTCACCAATACCATAGATAAGGTCAGCCATATTGTCGCCTGCTTGCTCCTGAATGTAGTTATTAATTTCAGTCACTTCGCGCTGAGTAGCTTCTTTAGAACCGTAAGTAATCAATACCAAGACATTTTTAGCTCCTACTATTTTGTTATCGTTTAGCAGTGGAGAGTTTAATGCCCCTGTTACGGCATCGCTTGCTCTGTTTTCACCCTCACCTATTGCTGACCCCATAATAGCAGTACCTCCGTTTTCGAGTACTGTACGGGCATCGCGCAAGTCGATGTTTACCATATAGTGCTTACTGATTACCTCAGCCATTCCTTTGGCAGCTTTTAGCAATATCTCATTGGCTTTGCCAAAACTTTCGCTGATAGTCAGTTCGCCATACATTTCGTTTATCTTATTGTTATTGATAACGATAAGCGAATCTACAGAATCGCGGAGTTTCTTTATACCGGCTTGTGCCTGACGACTGCGTTTTAAGCCTTCGAAGTTGAACGGAGTGGTAACGATAGCTACCGTTAATATGCCCATCTCTTTAGCCTTTTTAGCTATGATAGGCACTGCCCCTGTACCGGTACCGCCCCCCATACCCGCTGTGATAAATATCATTTGGGTATTCCCTTCAAGGGCTTTCTGGATGTTGTTTTCACTCTCTATAGCTGCTTTCTCTCCTATTTCAGGATTATTCCCTGCTCCTAACCCCTCGGTAAGTGTTACCCCTAACTGTATTTTGTTAGGAATGTTGCTGCTCTCAAGTGCTTGTGCATCAGTGTTGCAAATTAGGTAATCTACCCCATTGATGCCATTATCGTACATAAAATTGACGGCGTTGCCCCCTCCTCCGCCTACTCCAATAACTTTTATATAATTACTGTTATTCTTTGGAAAATTAAATTGGACATCTTGTGTTTGTTCCATTATCTAAATCATAATTATTTGTTCTATACTTCTTCTTCAGTCTCGCCTATGAAATTTTTTATTTTCTTGCTGACTTTTTCCCAAAACCCTTTGCTACTCTTAGGTTCTTCCTCTTCCTCATCATCTTCTTCTATTTTTCGGCTGACCGCAGCAGCTGAGTCGTCTATAATAGTAGTTATTACTTTTTCTGTTTTATTAACAGGCTGTTCAGCAGGGATTTCTGCTTTGTCATCAGCCTCAGTTACTTCTTGTGCTTTAAGCTCTTCTAAACGTTTTTTGAACTGCTCTTCAGCCTGATTTTCTATAGCATTCATCACCAATCCTATAGCGGTAGCATATATAGGTGAAGTAAGCTTAGGATCTGAATTGTCAGCTAAATGCTCATCGGGGTAACCTATACGGGTGTCCATACCGGTAATGTACTCTACCAACTGCACTATGTGCTTTAGTTGGCTGCCTCCTCCTGTAAGTACGATACCTGCAAAAAGTTTCTTCTTAGCCTCTTGGTAACCGTAGTTTTCTATCACCTTAAGCACCAAATTGATAATCTCGCTCACACGAGAGTGGATAATCTTTGAAAGGTTTTTAAGGGTTATTTCTTTAGGTTCTTTTCCTTTTATCCCAGGTATAGAAACTATTTCATTATCGCGGTTTTCACCAGGCCAAGCTGACCCGTATTGCACTTTTAGCATCTCGGCCTGACGTGCCAAAATACCACAACCATTTTTAATATCGTCTGTGATGATATTCCCTCCTAAAGGCACTACAGCTGTATGTCTGATAATGCCATCTTTGAAGATAGCCACATCGGTAGTACCGCCCCCTATATCGACTAATACTACCCCTGCATCTTTCTCTTCTTCGCTTAACACTGCTTCAGCCGAAGCGATAGGTTCGAGCGTTAGCCCTACAGGTTTTAGATTAGCGGTCTGTATGCAGCGGGTGATCCCCTTAATAGCATTTACCTGACCGATTACCAAATGAAAAGTAGCGTCTAAACGCTTGCCCATCATACCTATAGGCTCTTTTATTTCGCCTACATTATCTACTTTATAATCTTGTGGAAGGGCGTGAATGATTTTTTCACCAGGAGCCAAAGAAATAGAGAACACTTGCTCTTTCAAGCGCTCTAAGTCTTCAAAATCTATCAGTTTTTCAGGGTCGGTTCTGGTAATATAGTCGCTGTGCGAACGACTTTTTATGTTTTGCCCCGCAATACCTGCTACTACATTTTCTATGTCGAGACCGGTTTTCTCTTTAGCATCTTGAATAGCATTCATAATCGACTGGGTAGCCTGCGCTATGTTATTCACGACTCCCTTATTGATGCCTTCACTCTTAGCCTGACCGTATCCTAAAATTTTTATCTTCCCGTATTCGTTTTTCGTCCCTACCATAGTTACAATCTTGGTAGTACCGATATCTAACCCTACGAAGTATTCCTTATATTTCATTTTTTTACACGTTTCTCTACTTCTTACAGATGTAGTCTCTCTTTTTTATTTATTTTATAACAATATTCTTAAAGAATTAGGTAGTTTTATGTATAGTGTGTATTTCAGTGTTGTATTGGACGTAGCAAAGATAATAAAAAAATAAAATCTTTCAGTATTTTTTTATCAAGAAGTTATCAACAATTTTATAAACTATTGATTGTCACACAAAAGCAAAAAAAATATTTTTTATTTTTATATGTATCCCTCTTTTTAGCTCCCTTTTTTCGAGAGTCGTATCCGTGCTTTTTCCAAATCATCAGGGGTATCAATCCCTATGGTGGGTATATTTGTTAACGCCAAGCGTATTTTATATCCATTTTCTAAGTAACGCAATTGCTCCAACTTCTCTGTTTCTTCTAAAACAGAAGGAGGCAACTCGGTGAAGCGTTGTAGGGCTGCTTTCCGGTAGGCATAGATACCGATGTGCTTGTAATAAGGAGCTCCTACATCGGCACGCTGATAAGGAATTACTGACCTAGAAAAGTAAAGCGCTTCATTCTGGCGGTTTACCACTACCTTTACATTATTAGGATTGGCTATCTCTTCAGGCTCGGTGATTACCTCCATTAGGCTCGCTACATCTACAGTCTTATCAACATCTTTAGCGAAAACATCGATTACCTTTTCCAGATTTTCTTTATTGGTGAAAGGCTCATCGCCCTGCACATTGACGATAATATCGACTGGCAGGTCTTGTGAAGCCTCTGCTAAACGGTCGCTACCGCTGTTGTGTTCTTTTTTACTTCTGATAACCTTACCTCCTACTTCGCTGATAGCTTTTTCGATACGGTCATCGTCAGTTACTACATACACCTCATCAAACAGTTGCGTATCCTTAACGCGCTGGTAAGTATGCACAATCACTGGCTTACCGCAGAGGTCTTGCATCAGTTTGGCAGGGAAACGCGTTGCGCCATAACGCGCTGGTATCATTGCTATTACTTTCATATTTTCAATTTATAAACTTGCTAATTTTCTCATTCCCAAAATAATCATATACAAAAATAGGAAAAGCACTAAGCACCGCTACTCTCTTTTCTGTTTTTATTAAATATTTCTCTAATTGTTTTTCAAAAATAGACAATTGTGAAAAATATTGAGTAGGAAAATTATAACTATCTGCAACAATATAGTTCATTTTGTAGAGATAAGCACGCAAAAGCTCTATCCATACTACTCTATCATACATCTTGAAGTCTATATATCTTTCTGAGCAATAGTTATTGACCTCTTTTTTATATTCAGGTGAACATTTAGCTGTCAAATTTTTAAAATCTTCAAAATTTCTATATTGCTTTAAGGATTCTAACATCGGATAACTAACATATAACTTCCCGTTTTCTGTTTCGTTATCAAAAGTGTTCAACAGCTTTTCCATCTTCACATCTGAAGCATTAGTAGCGTGAGCATCATAGTCAAAAAACAAATAAATATCTGAAAAGCTATTTCGATTATAGTTCTCAAGTCCTTTTACACGCTTTTTTAATAGCGGAAAAACCTCTAAATCAGCATCTTCATTTATAGCTTTATAAAGGGCATAAATCACAGTACCAAACACTAAAGTAATGATAGTTTTCTTGCCAAAAAACACTGTTTCAAGACTTCTTACTACACTTTCCTCTTTACTCCCTTCAATTACAAATAGAATATTATGCGATACTGAATCCATTGCTCTTGTATATTTTTTCGAGGTTATGAGCTTCTCTCAATTCTTTATCGGTAGCATCAGCTAAAGAAACGATACGTTCTTTATTCATTATAAAATAGCAATCAGGGCGCAATAAATCATTGGTCATAATAGAAGTGTTATGCGTAGTAAGCATAAATTGGACACCTGTTTCTTTCAACTCTTCTACTATAAATTTGGAGAGTTCAAAGTGATAGAAAGCATCAAATTCATCAATAAATAGAAATGATACATTCCCTTTTTCTCGTATATCCTGAAACCAAGCGTAAAACAAAGTTAATGATAAAGTTCCCGTAGAAGCTATTTCTTCAAAAGGAATCTTTTTCCCATCAAAATCAAAGACCAAAACTTTATCAGTCAATACCCCATCAACTACAGTCAATTCACATTCAATCCCTGCCTCATTTAAAAATCTTTCAAAGTCTCCTACATGTTTTCTTTTGATAATATCTTCTATTATTGAACCTTCTTTAATATCAAAACCTATATATTTATTATCTTTGAGTGAACGGAAAAACAACATTCTATTTACGAAGGTCATAAATTTTTCAAAGGTAGTATTGGTAGCGTTTTTCTCTAATACTGCATTATTTTTTATGTATTTTAAAACTGATAGAGTTACATTTGTTTCTAAATTATTATTTAATGTCTCTGCTCCTTTAAATTTTATATTTGCTTTGTACGAATTATTTTTATCTATAAATGCTAATTGTTCACTATCAATAGAAAAATCTTCATAAAGCAATGTTCCGTACTCATCTTTTCTATATATGTAAGTGACTCTTTTATTATCAATTAGAAATTCATAATAAAACTCAGCATAATTAACCATACTATAAGCATTAATATAATAATCCTCATCCAACTCACTTTTACGCTTATCAGTAAGATGCTCAATAATATCAAAAATAGCAAACCCTAAATTAGATTTCCCCACTCCATTCCTACCGTATACAATAGCGTTATTGATACAGTTATTTTTGATACATTCTGTATTGAAATCGTAATTATATACCTTAGTAAAATCTATTTCAAAGTTCTCTCGGAAACTTTTAAAATTAGACACGCTGAATTTAACTAACATCTTCTAATCATTAATAAGGGACTATTCAAAAAAAACGTTGTTTTTTTAATAGTCCCTTTATATTAATACTTCATTATTCTCCCACTTGGGGTTTCATCTTAAAATCTTCCATAAACTTAGTGGTGTAATTGCCCGCCAAATAGTCGGGGTCATCCATCAACTGCAAATGGAATGGTATCGTGGTCTTTACGCCCTCTACCACAAACTCATCTAACGCACGGCGCATCTTGGCTATCGCCTCTTCGCGCGTTTGCGCTGTGGTGATAAGCTTGGCTATCATAGAGTCGTAGTTAGGCGGAATCACATAACCGCTATACACGTGGGTATCGAGACGCACTCCGTGTCCGCCCGGTGCGTGTAGGGTAGTGATTTTGCCTGGTGAGGGTCTGAAGTCATTATAAGGGTCTTCAGCATTGATACGACACTCTATGGCGTGTAGTTTAGGGGTGTAGTTCTTGCCAGAAATAGGCACTCCTGCCGCTACCAATATTTGTTCTCTAATAAGGTCGTAATCAATTACTTGCTCGGTAATAGGGTGTTCTACTTGTATACGGGTGTTCATCTCCATAAAGTAGAAATTGCGGTCTTTGTCTACCAAAAACTCTACCGTACCAGCTCCTTCGTACTTGATGTACTCGGCTGCTTTTACGGCTGCCTCGCCCATACGCTTGCGAAGGTCTTCGGTCATAAAAGGCGAAGGTGTTTCTTCGGTTAGCTTCTGGTGGCGGCGCTGGATAGAGCAATCGCGCTCTGATAGGTGGCAAGCCTTACCATATTGGTCGCCTACTATCTGAATTTCGATGTGGCGAGGGTCTACGATAAGTTTTTCCATATACATAGCATCGTTGCCAAAGGCAGCTCCGGCTTCTTGCATTGCGCTATCGAGGGCTTTTTCGAGGTCTTCCTCTTTCCACACATCGCGCATACCACGCCCCCCGCCTCCGGCTGTAGCCTTCAGCATTACAGGGTAACCTATCTCGGCCGCTATTTTCTTAGCGTGCTCGAGCGATTGTACTAATCCGTCAGAACCAGGCACTGTAGGTACACCCGCCTCTTTCATAGTAGCTTTGGCTGAAGCCTTGTCGCCCATACGCTCTATCATTTCAGGTGATGCCCCGATGAATTTGATACCGTGTTCGGCACAGATTTTTGAAAACTTGGCATTTTCTGAAAGAAACCCATATCCTGGGTGGATAGCATCGGCATTGGTGATTTCGGCAGCTGCTATAATATTAGGTATTTTTAAGTATGAATCTTTGCTCGCTGGAGGGCCTATACACACGGCTTCGTCAGCAAAACGAACGTGCAAACTATCAGCATCGGCAGTAGAATATACCGCTACCGACTTGATACCCATTTCCCTACAAGTACGTATTACTCGCAAGGCTATCTCTCCGCGGTTAGCTATTAATATTTTTTTAAACATAGTATTCCTTTTTAAAAATAAAGGTTTTGGGTCTCATCTATGAGGGGTCTACCAAATATAATGGCTGATCGAACTCTACAGGAGAAGAGTCGTCTACCAATATTTTTACGATTTTACCAGATACTTCTGATTCAATCTCGTTGAAAAGTTTCATCGCTTCGATGATACAGATAACGCTTCCTTTAGAAATAGTTGAACCTACTTCGACAAACAAAGGTTTATCTGGACCAGGGCGGCGATAGAAAGTGCCTATCATCGGTGATTTGATAGTGATATATTTGCTATCTTCACTAGGTGCAGGTTTGTTTTCAGTAGCCTCTGGTGCCGCCACCGGAAGGGTCTGGGTAGGTAGGGGTTGCTGAATAGGCAACTGAGGGAGCTGCTGTGCTACAGGTAGTTGCTGCACATAGACTTGCTCTCTGCCACTCTCATCGGGATTGGTTTTGATGGTGATTTTTACATCCTCCATCTCCAATTTTACCTCACTTGCGCCCGACTTGGCAACAAATTTAATTAAGTTTTGAATGTCTCTTAAATCCATACGAATATATGTTTGCTCAATTGTTGTTTATTTTTTTACTTGGGCGCCGTCGTATGCCCATTTTAGGTATATAGCCCCCCAAGTGAAACCACCACCAAAGGCTGCCAATACTATGTTATCGCCTTTTTTGAGCTGTTGCTCGTAGTCATTAAGGGCGAGAATGATAGTAGCTGAAGTGGTATTGCCGTATTTGTGAATGTTTAGCATCACTTTTTCGGCAGGTAGCCCCATACGCTCGGCTGTTGCATCGATGATGCGCTTGTTAGCCTGATGCGGGGTGAGCCATTGTACATCATTATTAGTTAGGTTGTTGCGTTTTAGCACCTCTTCAGCCACATCGGCCATACCGGTTACTGCGTATTTGAAAACGGTCTTACCATCTTGAAACACAAAGTGTTGCTTTTCGGCTACTGTTTGAGCGGTGGTAGGACAAAGAGAACCTCCTGCCTTGATATACAGGTGGTTGCGCCCTATACCATCACTTTTCAGTATTTCGTCTTTGACCCCTAATCCTTCGTAGTTAGGCTCGAAAAGCGCTGCCCCTGCTCCATCGCCAAAGAGGATACAAGTAGCGCGGTCGGTATAATCAATAATAGACGACATTTTGTCGGCACCTACTAACAATACTTTTTTATAACGCCCTGACTCTATGTATTTGGCAGCTACTGACACGCCAAATAAGAAACTTGAGCAAGCTGCTTGTAGGTCGAAAGCAAAGGCATTGGTTGCCCCTATTTGCGAAGCTACATAAGGCCCTGTAAGTGCTACGGGCATATCGGGAGTAGCTGTAGCAAGGATAAGCAGGTCTATCTCTTTAGGGTCTAAATCTTTCTTATTGAGGAGGTCTTTAGCAGCCTCTATAGCCAAGAAAGAGGTACCTTTTTGAGGGTCTTTCAAGATACGGCGTTCTCTGATACCTGTACGAGTGTAAATCCACTCATCATTTGTTTCTACCATTTGCTCGAGCATAGCATTGCTGAGTACATCCTCTGGTACATAGCCACCGATAGCGGTAATGGCAGCAGATATTTTCTCCATTGTAAATGTCAAGTTATTGTTATTCAATTATTGTGTTTTAGTATAGCACACAAATTTGGGGCAAAAATACATAATTATTTTGGTTTATCGCAAAAAAAAGTTTAAAAAAATATTGGTTATAGTAAATTTAAAGAGATAGATATGATATTTTTCTATTTTTAGGAGGTTTGTTAGACGATTATACTTCGCTAATTTTTCGCTTATCCTTCGCTCTTCCTATATTGTTTCTATATCGTTTGTATAGTGTAAATAGTAAGAGAAAAATTTTATGCTAATTGGCAAATTTGCTAATCTGCTAATTATTTAGTACTTTTGCTGCCATATAAATTAAGACACCTATAAAAATATGATATACACCATAACCCTTAATAGCGATAATCCACAAGCCTTAGCATTTGTAGAATTTGCTAAAACATTTGATTTTCTGAAAGTCACGCCTAAAAAAGAATCTAAAAAAATATTTGTAAAATCAGAAGAATTAGAAGAGGATGAAGACGGTATTCCTATCAAATACCGCGATGAAATTATGGCGATGTCTAAAGAATCAAACAGAAATATAGCTAAGCGATTAGATGCTGAGCTAGCTAAAAGAAATAAAAAATGATAGTTATTTCAGATACCAACATTATTTATAGCTGCTTTTATAAACCTGAAGGAGTTATTGCTACCATTCTAAAAGATGAAAATAAAAAGCTACAGTTTATAGCCCCTGATTATCTCTTAGACGAAGTATATGAACACTTGCCTAAAATAATGGAAAAGAACCATCTTACCAAAAGGCAAGCAAATGCAATGCTAAAAGAATTTATCAAAAATATTACTTTCTATAAATTGGCTACTCTGCCTGAAAAAGCTATTGCAAAAGCAAAAGAAGTAGTAAAAGACATAGACCCCGACGACTACCCTTTCGTAGCTCTTCACTTTGAAAAAGGACATAAGATTTGGACTTGTGATACCATTCTTGCAGAAGGTTTAAAAGAAAAAGGGTATGATATTTGCATCTCAACAAAAAGCCTAAAAACTAAAACCTATAAGAAAAAGTGATTTAGCCGATTTGGGTGATTTGCCAATTAGCAAATCTGCCTTTGTGCCCTCATTAAGTTTAGTAAATGGATATCGAATTTAACAGTAACGAAGATTTTAATAAATTAGCTCTCAGCGAATTGCGCAAACGCCTGAAAAAAGTAAAAGAAGGAGGAGGAGCTAAAAACTTAGAAAAACTACACGCTCAAGGTAAACTCTCTGCGCGCGAGCGCATTGACTATTTGTTAGACAAAAACACTCCCTCTATAGAAATCGGTGCTTTTGCCGGCGATGGTATGTATGCCGAGCACGGAGGTTGCCCTTCAGCAGGTGTGGTAGTAGTAATAGGCTATGTGTCTGGAAAACAGTGTATAATAGTAGCTAATGACGCTACCGTAAAAGCCGGCGCGTGGTTCCCGATTACTGCCAAAAAAAACCTACGCGCCCAAGAAATAGCTATCGAAAATAATTTACCTATCATCTATTTAGTTGATAGTGCAGGCGTTTTCTTGCCCTTGCAAGATGAGATTTTCCCTGATAAAGAGCATTTTGGACGTATTTTCAGAAATAATGCTCTGATGAGTAGCAAAGGCATCACCCAAATAGCCGTAGTGATGGGTAGCTGTGTGGCTGGAGGTGCTTACCTGCCTATTATGAGCGATGAAGCCCTAATCGTAGATAAAACAGGCTCTATCTTCTTGGCTGGCAGCTACTTAGTAAAAGCTGCTATAGGTGAAAATATCGACAACGAAACATTAGGAGGGGCTACCACTCACTGTGAAATTAGTGGGGTAACCGATTACAAAGCCACTGACGACCGCGATGCCTTAGACCGTGTGCGCCGTACTATGGCAAAACTCGCTGACTACGAAAAGGCTGGCTTTAATCGCTCTGAACCTCACGCCCCTATAAAAGACCCGAACGAAATATACGGTATTCTGCCTAAACTGCGCAGCGAGCCGTATGATATGAGGGAAATTATCCTCCGCTTAGTTGATAATTCAGAATTTGACGAATATAAAGAGGGGTATGGACAGACGCTCCTCACCGGCTATGCGCGCATAGATGGCTGGGCAGTGGGCATTGTTGCCAACCAACGCAAGGTAGTGAAAAGCAAAAAGGGAGAAATGCAGTTTGGAGGGGTTATCTACTCTGATAGTGCTGACAAGGCTACTCGCTTCATTGCTAATTGCAACCAAAAGAAAATTCCGCTCGTATTTCTGCAAGATGTTACCGGTTTTATGGTGGGCTCAAAATCAGAACACGGAGGTATTATAAAAGACGGTGCTAAATTAGTAAATGCAGTTGCTAACTCGGTAGTGCCTAAGTTTACCGTAGTAGTAGGGAACTCTTATGGGGCAGGCAATTACGCTATGTGTGGCAAAGCCTATGACCCTCGCCTTATCGTTTCTTGGCATAGTGGCAATATAGCCGTGATGGGGGGAGCTCAGGCTGCTAAAGTACTCCTACAGATAGAAACTGCTACCCTAAAGAAGAAAGGAGAAGAGATAACAGCTGAAAAAGAAGCGGCACTCTTTAAGCACATCAAAGATAAATATGACGAGCAGATTTCGCCTTACTATGCGGCTGCCCATCTATGGACAGATGCTATTATCGACCCTCTACAAACCCGCCAATGGATTTCGATGGGTATAGAAGCTGCGAACCACGCTCCTATACAAAAACCTTTTAACTTAGGTGTAATACAAGTATAACCCATAATACAACACAAAAAAACTTTGCCAAAGTACTGATTTAGTACTTTGGCAAAGTTTTTTATAATCTACAATATACCTTATTCGAAGTTCATCATCGATAGTTGATAGCTACGCCCTAAGTGTTTGTAGGCTAACTCTGTAACCTCGCGCCCACGAGGGGTACGCACTATAAAGCCTTGTTGAATAAGGAAAGGCTCATACACCTCTTCTATAGTTTCAGCACTTTCAGACACAGCGGTAGCAAGGGTTGTAATCCCAACAGGGCCTCCTTTAAACTTATCGATGAGGGTACTGAGTATTCTGTTGTCCATCTCATCTAAGCCGTGCGCATCGACATTTAGGGCTTTGAGTCCGAATCTTGTAATTTCAATATCTATCTTGCCATTGCCTTTTATCTGAGCAAAATCGCGGATACGGCGCAAAAGGGCATTGGCGATACGCGGAGTACCTCTGCTCCTGCTTGCTAACTCGATAGCTGCTTCCATAGAAATAGGCATCTTTAGGATAGAAGCACTGCGCTGTATAATGTCTGCCAAAAGCTCAGTAGAATAATACTGTAGTCGGCTTTGTATACCGAAGCGCGCACGCATAGGGGCTGTGAGCAACCCAGAGCGAGTAGTGGCTCCTATCAGTGTAAAAGGGTTCAGATTGATTTGTACCGTACGGGCATTAGGGCCAGACTCTATCATTATATCAATCTTATAGTCTTCCATAGCTGAGTACAGATACTCTTCTACCACTGGACTCAAGCGGTGTATCTCGTCTATAAAAAGTACATCACGCTCCTGAAGATTTGTGAGCAATCCTGCCAAATCACCAGGTTTATCAAGCACAGGGCCTGAGGTTATCTTAATACCTACCCCGAGCTCATTAGCCAAAATGTGAGCCAATGTAGTTTTACCCAAGCCTGGGGGACCGTGAAAAAGGGTGTGATCTAGGGCTTCGTTACGCATATTAGCGGCTTTTACGAATACTTTGAGATTCTCTAATACCGCCTCTTGTCCTGCAAAATCATCAAAAGACAAAGGGCGCAGGGCTCGCTCAATATCAAGCTCCTGCGCCGAGTAATTTTCTTTATTAGGGTTTAAGTTCTTATTCATTACAAATTTGCTAATGGCTAATTATCTCATATTTCTAAGATTAATAACCTCTTGCTGTGTGAGTCTGCGCCAATGTCCGCGAGGCAAGTCTTTTTTAGTAAGCCCCGCAAATACTACACGATCAAGTTTATCTACCTGATAGCCCAAGTGCTCAAAGATACGGCGCACGATACGGTTTCTACCACTGTGTATCTTTATTCCGATTTCGTTTTTAGGCTTTTGATCTACATAGCTTATTTCATCTACCTGAATAAAGCCGTCTTCTAACTCTAAGCCTTGTTCGATAGCTATAAAGTCTTTGTACTCAAGCTTACGGTCAAGGATTACGTGGTATATCTTGCGCACTCCGTGAGTAGGGTGAGTTAGCTTCTTAGTTAGTTCGCCGTCATTTGTTAAGAGTAGCAACCCTGTAGTAGCTCTGTCTAAGCGACCTACTGGCAAGATGCGCGCATTAGTAGCGTTAGCAACTAAGTCCATTACGGTTTTGCGTCCTTTTTCATCATTAGTAGTAGTGATAAAGCCTTTAGGTTTGTTTAGCAAGATATATTCTTTCTTTTCTGAAGAAAGTAGCTTACCATCAAAGCGCACCTCATCAGTAGGCTTTACTCTATAGCCCAAAGTAGTCATTACCTCGCCATTTACTGTTACATTGCCCGCTGAAATATACATATCAGCATTGCGGCGTGAACAAATACCTGCATCGGCTATATACTTGTTTAAGCGTATCTCGGTAGTAGGAGCGGGTGTGTATTCTACTGGAGCTGCATTGCTTTGGTAGTTGCCATAAGGCTTTTTGTAAGGTTTTCTATAGCCTTCATTCCTGTTGTAGTTATCATTGCGCTTATACCCATTATCCTTCTTAAATCCGTCATTCTTTCTAAATCCATCATTCTTTTTAAAATCATCATTGCGTTTGTAGCCTTCATTTCGTTTAAAACCTTCCTCACTTCTAAAGTTGTCATTTCTTTTAAAGTTAGGGGTATATGATTTTCTGTTTTCTGAGGAAGAGTCGTTTTGGTCTCTATTGCTATTGTTATAGCGATTATTACTATAGCGATTAGGGGTGTAAGCACCTCTCTCGCTTTTTTCAGAATAATTGTTTTTCTTATAATTATTATTTTTTTGTGAGAAGCTATTGTTGTTCTCTCTGTAGTTTCTTTTGTTTTCCATACAAATTAATTCTCTCTATTTTATCTCTTTTTATAAATCGCCTCTCGGCTTTCTTATTTTCTTTATGACAGCGCTTCTGAACCTCCTACTATCTCTATAATCTCACCAGTAATAGTGGCTTGGCGAGCTTTGTTGTAGGTAAGTATCAATTCATTTTTAAGGTCTTGTGCATTGTCCGTAGCTTTGTGCATAGCCGTCATACGAGCTCCGTGTTCAGCAGCTACTGAATCGCGAAGAGCCTTAAAAAGCTGTGTTTTGAGTGAGCGTGGTATAAGTTGTGTTACTATCTCTTGTTTTGATGGCTCATAAAGGTAGTCAGTAGTAGTCTTCTTATCGGTTACTACGGGCTGTATAGGCAAGAAAGTCTCTTCAGTAAGTATTTGGGTAGCAGCATTTTTAAAGCTGTTATACACCAACACTATCTGGTCAAACTCGCCATTGGTATAGCGAGTCATCAGTGCCTCTGCTAATGAAGCTGTATTAGCAAAAGTGAGCTTATCAAAGATATGATTATTATTATCGAGCACCTTATCGGTCTTTTTAAGCACATCATTCCCTTTTTTGCCAATAGTGTAGTATTGCACTTCCTTATCCTTATAAGTAGTTTGTGCAAGTTCAATTACTTTTTTTACTACGTTAGCATTAAAGGCACCACAGAGACCTCTATTAGAGGTAATTGCCACCAATAGCACACGTTTTACGGCACCTTTGCGAGGGTTGTAAACATTCTCGCTTCCTAATGCCGAACTCAAGTGTTCTAATAGCTGCTTGAGCTTGTATGCATAAGGTTTCATCGCTATAATAGCATCTTGCGCCTTTTTTAGCTTAGCTGCCGATACCATTTTCATAGCCCCTGTGATTTGCATCGTTGAGCTTACTGATGAAATCCTGCTTCGTATTTCTTTTAAATTTGCCATTTTATCAATTAACAATTAGCAATTTACCATTGCTGTTAAAAAGGGTATTTCTGATAAACATCTATATCTTCTATCTTCCTTAATGAAGGCGACTTGCTGTGGAATAACTGTGAGGTTAGAATTATAAGGTCTTCCAAATCAAAACCTTGAATAGTACGTCCTAAAAGGAAAGAGATAGTATATTCACGCCAATTTTTGCCTTGTTCTTTTGCAATAGCTGATACTTGATTTAAAACTTCCCACATTTCAGCTTCTGTGAGATACTTACACCAATAGCACCATTTAGCCAAAGAAGCCGCTCTACACAAATCCCAAGCATAAGCCGAGCTTACAGCCTCTACTTCTGCTACTTCTATCCCTAACCCTTTAGCTATTTGCTTCTGAATTTTGCTAAGCTCAGGCGAAGTTTCTGTTAGCAAATGTCTAAACTGCAACGAACGTTTCTGTGCCAATAGGTCACCAATAGTTTCCTTTGCTGAAGCCGTATCAGTTATTTCCCACTGCTGGCGCAAACCAAACTGATACCTATCTAACACCTCCTTAGGCATAAGGCTTGTGAGGCTCTCACCGCGATAATAAGCCAATATCGCCCCATAAGTAAGCAATCGTTTTTGCTCCTCAGTCAAAGGAGTTTGATTGATATGTCCTATTTGTCCTTGCAAACGTTTCTTTGCATAGGTTCTCGTTACAAAAAACTGGAGTATTACTAAAAGAACAGCCCCAATAATTACATATAAAGTAGTTGACATAACAATTAAAATATTTAAAAAGATTTATATTTACTATGCTGCGTATTTTTCAGCCAATTCTTTAGCTACTTTTTCGAGTGTAGCAGTAATCTCATCGGTTAGTTTACCTGCTTTAAGTTCGTCTAACACATCGCGATGCGATACATTCAAGAACTCTAAGTATTCTCTTTCAAACTCTTTTACTTTATTTACAGGCACTTGGCGCAATAGGTTTTTAGAACCCGCATAGATAATCGCAATTTGGTTTTCTACCGGATAAGGGTCACTTTGTGGCTGTTTCAAGATTTCCACATTGCGCTTACCTTTTTCTATAACTCCCATAGTAGCGGCATCAAGGTCAGAACCAAACTTAGCAAAAGCTTCAAGCTCACGGTATTGTGCTTGGTCTAACTTAAGTGTACCTGCTACTTTCTTCATCGATTTAATCTGTGCTGAACCTCCTACACGCGATACCGAGATACCTACGTTAATAGCCGGACGTACCCCTGAGTTGAAAAGGTCTGACTCCAAGAATATCTGCCCGTCAGTAATCGAAATTACGTTAGTAGGGATATAAGCCGATACGTCTCCTGCTTGTGTTTCAATAATAGGCAAGGCTGTTAGCGAACCGCCTCCTTTTACTAAAGGTGCAATACTTTCTGGCAAGTCGTTCATTTGGCGCGCTATCGCATCATCACCAATCACTTTAGCAGCACGCTCCAAAAGACGAGAGTGCAAGTAGAACACGTCACCAGGGTAAGCCTCACGTCCAGGTGGGCGGCGTAATAACAACGACACCTCACGATAAGCTACCGCTTGTTTAGAAAGGTCATCATAGATAATAAGAGCAGGTCTACCTGTATCGCGGAAGTACTCACCTATAGCCGCACCAGCAAAAGGAGCATATACCTGCATTGGCGCTGGGTCTGAAGCGTTAGCTGCTACGATAGTCGTATAGGCTAAAGCACCTGCATCTTCCAAAGTCTTAGTAATACCTGCTACTGTTGAAGCTTTCTGACCGATAGCCACATAAATACAGTATACTGGTTTGCCTGCATCATAAAACTCTTTTTGGTTTAGAATAGTATCTATACATACCGTAGTTTTACCTGTTTGACGGTCACCAATTACCAACTCACGTTGTCCGCGTCCTATTGGTATCATCGCGTCAATCGCTTTAACACCTGTTTGTAGCGGCTCATTCACCGGCTGACGGAAGATAACCCCAGGAGCCTTACGCTCTAATGGCATTTCATACAACTGCCCTGTAAGAGGCCCTTTACCATCTATGGGTTGTCCTAACGTATTAACCACACGCCCTACGATACCCTCACCTACATTGATAGAGGCAATTAGTCCAGTGCGTTTTACAATATCACCTTCTTTTATATCTGTAGACGGACCCAAAAGGGTGATACCAACGTTATCTTCCTCAAGGTTGAGGACAATACCTTTCAGTCCGTTATCAAATTTTACTAATTCACCGTACTGCGCATTCGATAGCCCGAAGATACGCGCAATACCATCGCCCACTTGCAATACTGTTCCTACTTCTTCTAAGGACGCATTGGCATCAAAGTGTGCTAATTGTTCTTTTAAAATTGCTGAAATTTCAGCGGCTTTAATTTCTGCCATCTTTTTCAGTTTTTAGTTATGAGTCGTTGTCTTTATTCCTTATTATTAACTATTTATACAAATAATTTCTCTTGAAAATCTTGTTGTAGCTTGTTCAGTTTATAAGCTACACTATCGTTGTACTGAATATCGCCTACGCGCAATATAAACCCTCCTATGATATTGGCATCTACCTTATTTTCAAGGGTAATATTGCTGTTGTTAGTAAGGCTAATCACCTTGTGTAGCACCTCGCGCTGAGTGCGCTCATCTAAAGGTATTGCGGTGGTAACTACAGCTATTTTATGGTGTTTATACTCATTGTATTGCCATACAAACTTCTCTGCTATAACCCCAAGCATAGGCAAACGCCTATTAGCTATCAGCAAGTCGAATAAGCGATGCACTTCAGGAGTGATAGAAGTGAATACTTTATTGAGTACCTCCTTTTTTACTATAGTCTTAACGATGGGCGAAATAAGCATCCGCTCCAAATCCTTACTACCTTTCACGGTTTTATCAATAAGCAACATATCTTGATACACTGCCTCCAAAGCGTTCTGCTGTAGAGCGTATTCCAAGAGTGCTTTAGCATATCTATTAGCAGCTCTAAATCCGTACATACCTTTCCTTTAGTTTAAAGTGACACTTTTTAAATAGTCATTGATAAGGGCTGTTTGCCTTTTCTCATCAGAAAGTTCATTCTTCATCACCTTCTGTGCCATTTGTATAGAAAGTGAGGCTACTTGGTCTTTCAGCTGTGCTAAGGCTACTTTCTTTTCGCTCTCTATCACCTGTTTAGCTTGTTTGATGAGCTTTTCGCCTTCGCGATTAGCTTCTTCTTTAGCTTCAGCTACTATTTTATCTTTTATCTCACGTGCCTCTTTTAGCATAGCGTCTCTTTCTGCGCGTGCTTCAGCCAGTAGTCGTTCGTTGTCAGCCTTTAGGTTTGCCATTTGCGCACGTGCTTCCTCAGCACTTTCTAAGGCTTTATTGATAGACTCTTCGCGCTGTTTCACTGCTCCCATAATAGGTTTCCAAGCATATTTACCTAACAGAAAGAGCAATATCAAAAAAATGAGGGTATTCCAAAATAATAAACTTTCAGGATGTGCTAAATTCATTTTATTTAGTTATTAGTCGTTAGTTATTAGTCATTAGTAAAACCGTTGTGCAACCAACCGTTACACAACGGTTTTAGGTGTTTTACTTCGCGATAAAAGCTACTACCACTGCAAAAAGGGCAACCCCTTCTATAAGAGCGGCAGCGATAATCATCGCGGTTTGGATTTTTGAAGCTACTTCTGGTTGGCGAGCGATTCCCTCAACGGCAGAACCACCAATTTTACCAATACCGATTCCGGCTCCAATGGCTGCTAATCCAGCCCCAATTCCTGCTAAAACCATATATAAAAAATTTAAATAAGTTACTCTTTAATTCTAATTATTAGTGATGTTCTTCTTCTACTGCTTGCCCTATAAACAGTGCCGATAACAAGGCAAATACATAGGCTTGCAGCGCTGCTACCAATAGCTCCAATGTGCTCATAAACAGCGTAAAGAGCACCGAAACAGGCGATATAGCTATAGTACCAAAGATAAATATCAGCGATATCAAGCTAAGTATAATGATATGTCCTGCTGTTATATTAGCAAACAAACGTATCATCAGCGCAAAAGGCTTAGTGAATATACTCAATACTTCTATAGGTATCATTATAGGCAATATCCACGTAGGTACCCCTGGTGGCGCAAAAATATGTTTCCAATAGTTTCGTTTGCTGCTAAATAAAGTGATAAGCAGGGTAAAGACAGCTAATATACCTGTAAAAAGTATGTTATTAGTCATTGTACCTGCAAAGGGGAAGAAAGGTATAAGCCCAAAAAGGTTACCTACCCATATCAAGAAAAAGACGGTTAGTAGGTATGGCATATACCGAGCATAGTGTTTTTCACCTATATTAGGGATAGCTATATCATCGCGTACAAATAACACTAAGGGTTCTAAGAAGCCCGCAAGCCCTTTAGGCGCCTTGTCGTTCTTCTTATAAGAGCGCGCCATACCGATAAACAGACATAGCAACAACGCTGAAGCTAAAAGCATCGAAAACACATTCTTTGTAATAGAAAAGTTAAGCGGACGTGCATTAGTTACTTGTCCTTTTTCATCTAAAGAAACTGTATTTTCAGCATTTGCGTAATAAATATCTTCGTGATAACGCACGAACTTCTGTCCTCCGCGTTCTACCACTACTTTACCCTCATTGTCGTGCTCAAAAGCGCTCGACATAAACACCACTAAACCGTTGTCTGTCCAAAGTATTACAGGCAGCGGAATAGCATACGCGTGATGATTAAAATCCATCACGTGAAAGTCGTGAGAGTCATTAATATGCTCATCTATCAGCCGATTAATTTGAAAAGGTTCGTCTTCTGCCTCATTTGCAGAAGCAAATCCTTGTAATGGGAATAGAGAAACTAAAAATAAAGCGATATATGCGATATAATCTTTTAGTGCCATTGCTATTTATTTTTATTCGTGCAAATATAGAAGTTTTTATTTAAGTGACGAAATTTTTAAGAAACTTTTTACAATATTATTTTATAAATCACTGACAATCAACAAAAAACAAAAATCCTATTTTCGTAATTTTTCTTTTAAGACAGTAGTTTTTCCGATTATTAGTTGAATTAAGCCTCTAAAGAATACTGTATACGGAGAGTCCCTTTAGTTTTTCGCGCCCGTTAAGGAAGTGCAACTCCATCAAAAAGTCGAGTTGTATTATATCGCCTCCAAGTCGTTCCACTAACTTTACCACTGCTTCAGCAGTACCTCCTGTAGCGAGTATATCATCGTGTATAAGCACCTTTTCACCTTTAGCGATGGCATCTTCGTGAATTTCAAGTACATCTTGTCCATATTCCAAATCATAGGTTTGCGAAAGCGTTTTGTAGGGCAATTTCCCTTTTTTGCGTACGGGTACAAAGCCAGCACCCAAGCGTTGCGCCAGTAGCATACCGAAGAAAAACCCACGGCTTTCCATACCTACCACTTTATCAACTTTCTGACCTCTAAGGTTTTCCACCAATAGGTCGATAACGTACTCCACCCCTTTCACATCCATCAGCAGAGGGGTAATATCTTTAAAAATAATTCCTTCTTTAGGAAAGTCTTTAATGTCGCGTATTTTGCTCTGAATATATTCTTTTTTGTCCATTTTTTTTGTTATTTTATTAGTTGTTCTATCCAGTCGTTAAAGTGTTTGTTCTTTTGTCTTATCTGCTCTATACCAATTTTTTCGGCAATCGCATTCCCTTGTATCACCTTTCTGTAAGCAGGGATTATCTTAATTAACCTATGCGAAGGACTGGTTTCTGTTCCTTGGTCAATCATTTCGGGGTCAGGAAATTCATTAAATATGTTTAGCAGTTCAGCCCTATCATATTGTTCAAATTCAAACATTTCGTCAAAAACTTCTATGTTATTAAACAGCAAGGCTTCAAATTCGTGCAACTGAACATAAGGAATAAATCGATATCTCAAATTACTATCAATCTCTTCAAGCATGCCATTTTCTAAGATTTCAATACGTTCTCTTACGTTAGCTTTATTAATCCCTACTGTTTCTTTCCAATTAGGAAATTTCTTCGTTTTCACCCCATAATAATCAAAAAAAGTAGTAACTAACGCATTTTTCTGCTGTTTTAAAGCCTTTTCCACCATATCTTTGATGCGTTGCCAGTTGCAATTACCTCCTAACAAACGTATTTCTATCCTACAGCTATTTTGCAAATACTGAGAAAGTAAGTTGCTACAAAACACTTCTTCAGTAGGTCCTTCACAAATAATAATTACTGTTTTCATATATAAACAGGTTGTCCGTTGATAAAATGTCCTTTCCACAGCTCTCCCAAACTAAAGTCTTCTAACCAAATAGCCAAAGAAGCCTCGTCCAAACGCTCAAAAACACTTCCTCCGTTTTTATAATCTACTGTGATGATATCTTTGGGGGTAAAATGGTTAACAAGTTCTACCGATTGGGTCGCTACTATTATTTGGCAACCTCGTTGAGAGGCTGATTTAATAAGCCCTGCCAGTTTAGCAATAGCAAAAGGGTGTAAGCCTAATTCAGGTTCATCAATGATAATAGTTTCAGGCAATTTAGGCTGAAAAAGCAATACCGTCAAAGCAATAAACCTAAGAGTCCCATCAGAAAAATTATAAGTATTATAAATTTGATTGTTATATTTATTACGCCACAACAAATTTATATAGCCATTCTCATTAGGTTCTAATATAAAATCTGCTAAATAAGGCGCTATAGATTGAACTGTATATAAAATCCAATGATACGTTTTCGGTTTTTCTTGTCTAATTTTGTACAATAAAGCCGCTATATTTCTACCATCACTATACAGATAGAGAAAATCTGTATTGATATTCGACATTTGGTGAAAAGGAGAGTCTTTACCCGTATCGTGAAAATGGTATTTTCGCAGTTGTTCCAAATATTCTTTCACATATCTAACTCTTTCATCAGAAGCGTACATCAAGTCTGTTTCCACTTTATAATGAACAGATTCATAACACTCACTACCGCCTTTGGTAAAAACTTCTTTTGCAAAAACCAAGTTATCAAGCTGATTTTTTTGTAATATAAAAGAGTAAGAAGTATCTGGAAAAATCAGTTTTGCTTCTATTTCGTGTGTTGCTTTACTCCCATTATGCAAAACTCTATCAACGCCCCCCTTCAAGGCTACATATCTCTGCAAATTTTGGTTGTATATATCTTGTAAAAACTCAAAAAACGACAAAAAGTTACTCTTCCCACTGCCGTTAGCTCCTATCAGTATATTGATAGGTTTTAGAGGGAGGTGCAATTCTTTAATCGATTTAAAGCCTTTTATGTCAATACTTTCCATTAGTTGTAGCCATTAATCGTTAGCTATAGGGTTAAAAACTTCTGCCATCATACAGCGGGCACTACCGCCGCCACAGGTTTCTATGGTCTCTAAATTGCTGTGAATGATAGCGCAATGCTTCTCAATGGCTTGTCGCTGTGCAGCCGTCAGACTGTTGTAAGCGGCATCACTCATCACCAAATACGATCTGTCAGTTCCTTGCACTTGCAGCATATTGCCCGCATATTGGTACATCTGTTCTGCAGTGATACTGATAATCTCTTTGTGGTCTTCTTTTAGGTGGTGCAACACATTTTTGCGTTCGCTTTTGTCGGTGATAGTATCCAAACACACTATTGCAAAATCCTCACCCAAAGCCATCATCACATTAGTGTGATAGATAGGCACCTGCTTATTATCAACCTGCTGATAAGCCCTAAATATCACAGGGGTATATTCAAAATCCTCGCAAAACTCAATAAAAAGTTCTTCATCGGCACGAGGCGAAAGCGCACAATAAGCCTTGCGGTTTACTCTATCGAGTATCATAGCCCCAGTACCTTCCAAAAACACATTTTCTTTTTCAGCTTCGGTATAGTCATACACGTTTTCTATGGCGAACCCCTCTGCTTCTACCCTATCCAAAATATCCTCGCGACGCTCACGACGACGATTTTCGGCAAACATAGGGTATATAGCCACATCACCGTTTTGGTGAAAGGTAATCCAGTTGTTGGGGAACACCGAATCAGGAGTATTTTGTTCATAGACATCATCTACCACTATCACTTTCACCCCTACTTCGCGCAGTTTATGCACCAACGCATCAAACTCTTGTTGAGCCTGACGGTTAATTTCCTCATTTTTCAAATCCATTTCCTCTTGGAAATAGTTATTAACTACCGTTTCTTCATTCATACGGAAGCGCACAGGGCGCACCATTAGTACGGTATTGGTAAGTTGTTTTTTCATTATAAATGTTTAATGCGGTCAGCAATCAAAGGCACAAAGGTACAAATAATTTATCAATTAGCAAATTTGCCAATTAGCAGAAATTTTTTATCTCCACATTTACCCTTTACGAGCGATATAGGAACGATACAGGAAGAGCGAAGGTTAAGCGAACAATAAGCGAACGATAAGCGACCCATTACCGAAATATAAACATCTACTATCCCAGCCCTCCCATTCCTCCCAGCCTTCCCTCAATCGCCGGTGCGGCTCGCACTCCCACTCGTCCCACCTGTCCCACTCGTCCCACCTGTCCCACTCGTCCCACCTGT
>ERZ773067.403-NODE-403-length-26714-cov-4.169661_pt1 | contig 26714 bp, 26 predicted proteins | sample MGYA00580622_ERZ773067 | MGnify/ENA primary metagenome ERZ773067 (study PRJEB29015, sample SAMEA2737998) | human oral metagenome | biome: human oral; feature: human-associated habitat; material: dental | place: China | collected 2113 ...
CAAGGACCGCGACCGCGCGGAGGCCGAGGCCAGAAACGCCGCCAACCGGGCGGTCCGCGAGGAGAGGCGTCGCCTCAAGCAGGTGGAGCTAGCTCTCAAGCCCGCCCAGAAGCGTTATGAGGAGCTTATGGAGCTCATGGCCTCCGAGGAGCTCTATGCCAATGCCGACGAGTTCGACCGTTGCATGAAGGAATACAACGCGCTCGCCAAAAAGATACCGGCCCTCGAGGAGGAGTGGCTCGAGCTGAGCGAGCGCGTCGAGGGGAGTACCAATGCCTGAGGGCGCACACTTCAGCGACAAGAGCGACGCCGGCGTCACGAGGGTTCAAAGCGCCACGGGACGCAACGATTTTGACCAACCCTCTCAGGCCCCCGTGCCAAGCCCCGGCCGCGAAGGCTACGTCTACCTCGGGAATGATGAGCCTGCGGGCAAGCGGGGGAGAGGGGGGCCTGCGCCCATCATACGGACCCCACTCAGCCTCCTGATCCGCCTGCTCGCCCTGGCGTGCAGGGCCCTCGCGATCGCGCTGGCGTTCGTCGTCACGGTGGGCGTCGTCGCCATCGGAGCGCTGCGCCCCTCTCTCATCGAGGCCACGAGGACGATGTCGTCACTGCTACCGTCGGCCCTTCAGGGGACGTTCGTCTTCGAGACGCCACTCGGCGGCGCGCTCAGGGGCGATTTCGTGATAGCCTCTATCGTATTGTTCGTGAGTGACTGGCTGCTCGTACGCTGTGCGTATAGACTTCGCACTGCGTGAGCAAGAGAGAAGGTGCTCGTGAATTCTTCACCGTCAGATATCGTACATTCCGCCACGTCCATCGTAATGTCAAGAGACGTATTTGCCGTTGTGTCCATCGTTCTTTTCATCATCGCGCTGTCCGTGCATGAGGCCGCGCACGCCTTCGTCGCGTACAGGTGCGGGGATACGACCGCCAAGGACCAGGGTCGCCTCACACTGAACCCGTTGGCCCATATCGATCCCATCGGTACGGTGCTGCTTCCGTTCGTCCTGTCCCTCGCGAGCGGATACTCCTTCGGCTGGGCGAGACCCGTCCCCTATAACCCCTACAACCTCAGGAATCGTCGGAGGGATGAGTTTCTGGTCGCGGTGGCGGGACCCATCAGCAACCTCCTCCAAGCCTTCATTGGCACGATCGTCTGTGCGTTCGTGCGGATTTTTATCGTTTCAAGCGCAACGTTCAACACGCCGGTGGTCGTTGCCCTGCTCATACTTGAACTTTATGTCTACCTGAACTGCGTACTGGCCTTCTTCAACCTGATTCCCCTGCCGCCGCTCGACGGCTCGAAGATCTTCACGGTCTTCTTGGAGGGCGAAGCGCTCCAGAGGTACTACGAGCTGCAGCGCTACTCGATGGCGATTCTGTTTGCCGTCCTCTTCTTGCTGCCGAGGGTGCTTGGCGTTGACCTCATCGACCTGTACCTCGACGCGACCGCAGGCAACCTATTCAACCTGCTCTTGCATTCGGGCATGGCGACCTAGCTCATGTCGTTCAGCGTAAGGACAAAGGCGTACTCGGGTCCCTTCGACCTTCTGCTGCAGCTCGTCAGCAGGCAGAAGGTCGCCATCGGGTCCATCTCCATCGCAAAGGTCGCAGACCAGTATCTCTCTGAGGTGGAGGCCATGGGTGGCTTTGACCTCGAGGTGGCAAGCGACTTCTTGCTCGTAGCCTCCACGCTCCTCGACATGAAGGCGGCGGCGCTCGTTCCCGGTGACGTGCGCACGAGCGCCGTCGAGGACGAAGACGACGAGCTCGCGAACCTCTCGCCTGACGAGCTGCGCGAGGTGCTCATCGCCCGCCTCATCACGTACAAGCAGTTTAGGGCCATCGCAGCCGCCCTTGCCGTACGCATGGAGACCGAGAGCATGATGGAGCCGCGCACGGCTGGTCCCGACCCGGAGTTTCTTGGCCTTGTGCCTGACTTCCTCTCGGGAATCTCCCTAAGGTCGCTCGCGGTCATCTGCGCGGACCTCGATAGCCGCAGGCAGAGCTTCCTTCTGGAGGCCGAGCACGTGGCGCCCACACGCCTTCCCATCGCCCTTGTCGTCGCCTCTGTCGATCGCGTCACACGCTCAAGGCAAACTGTGACCTTCTCCGAGCTTGTGGGGGATGACCCTCGGGTCGAGACCATCGTCGCGACCTTCCTCGCGCTTCTCGAGCTCTCAAAGAGGGGCTCGGTTATGCTCTCGCAGCACGAGGCCTTCGGCGAGATCAACGTCGCCCATGTGGAGGGAGCAGCGGCCTTCGAGGCTGACGAGCACGAGCTGAGTGTTGTTGGGGAGGGCGTCTGATGAGAGAACTCGAGAGCCTGGCGGGAGGCTCTGTCAAGGCATCCCTCGAAGCGCTACTGCTCGTCTCGAGCGACGCGGTACCTGCCTGCGACTTTGCGCGTGCCCTGAACATCACACCCGGCGAGGCGTCAGCTGCGTTGGCCGAACTTTCGGCAGAGTACTCCGACGCCAACCGAGGCTTTCAACTTCGTGAGGTCGCGGGGGGCTGGCGGCTCTTCACCCACCCTGCCTTCCATGAGCAGGTGGAGAGCTACGTTCTTAGCTGGGACACCCGTCGTCTCTCGCAGGCTGCCCTCGAGACGCTCTCGATCATCGCCTACCATCAGCCCGTCTCTCGCGAGGGGGTGAGGGCGGTGCGTGGCGTCAACTCTGACGGCGTGATAGCCTCGTTGAGGGAGAAGGGCCTCGTCCGTGAGGCGGGACGTGAGGGTGCCAAGAACGGTGCTGTCCTCTTTGGCACAACCCAGCGCTTCCTCGAGCAGTTTGGCCTGAGGTCCCTGAAGGACCTACCACCGCTCGAGGACTTCGCCCCCGACGAGGAGTCAAGGCGCTTCATCCGCGAGCGTCTCTCGGGAGGGGCGATATCATCTACCCTAGAGGAGGCATCCGAGGACATTGATGACGAGAGGGAGCTCTTAGGCGATGACTATGACGCAGGGCAGTGAGCTTAGGGTGGGCTGCGTCCACCCCCATACCATGCGACTCCAGCGCTTCCTCGCCCGCGCAGGCGTGGCCAGCAGAAGGGGATCTGAGCAGCTCATGAGGACAGGCCGCGTTCGCGTGAATGACAGGGTCACAAGCGAGCTCGGAAGCAAGGTTGACGTAGACCACGACGTCGTTACGGTTGACGGCAGGCCCTGCCACCTCTCTGACACCCACCGCTACCTCATGCTCTACAAGCCTGCGGGCTATGTGACGACGATGAGCGATCCTCAAGGGAGGCCCTGCGTCGCCTCGCTCGTGCCCGTTGACAGAAACCCAGGCCTCTATCCGGTGGGGCGTCTCGACGCGGACGCGACGGGACTGCTCCTCTTCACGACCAACGGAGACCTGGGAAACCGGCTGCTGCACCCCTCTGGCCACGTATGGAAGCACTACCTGACCCTCATCCGAGGGACGCTGAGCACGGCTGAGCTGAGGCGCATCGAGACTGGCATTAGGATGGGCGATGACGTCGCGCGCCCCGCCAAGGTGGAGCTTTTGGCCCAAGGTGACGAAAGGACAAGGGCCGTGAGCCCAAGGGGTGTGCCCCAGGGGATGAGCGTTGTCGGCCTCACCATCCATGAGGGCAAGAAGCACCAGGTGAAGCGCATGCTCGAGGCTGCCGGCCACGAGGTCGTGCGTCTCCACAGAGACGAGTTCGGGCCGCTCAGGCTCACGAGACTGACATCCGGCCAGGCCCGTGAGCTCACGGACGAGGAGCGTAGGGCCGTGGAGGCCCTCGTCGGGGACATGACGACCAAGGCCGGACGGAAGGGGACATCGCATGGGCGCTAGGCAACACATCCTCATCATGAGACATCCCGAGACGATCGCCAACGCCCGACACGTACTCTCGGGTAGGAAGGACGTAGACCTCACGCCTAGAGGCGAGCGGCAGATGTATCAGGCCATCGATGCGATCGAGGCCTGGAAGCCCGACCGCATCTGGACCTCGCCCCTCTCGCGCTGCAAGTCGATCGCCGAGGAGGCCGCCTCGCGGCTCAAGGTGCCCTGCAGGGTCGAGGATGGCCTCCAGGAGATGGAGTTTGGTTCGGCTCAGGACCTGACGATATCCGAGCTCGCTAAGAGGGGCCTTCACTTCCCCTGGTCCTTTGACGGACGGGGCCACTCCGTCACGGCACCGGGCGCGGAGAGCTTCGAGACCCTCCTCGCACGAGCGAGAGGCGTGCTCGACAGGCTCTTCCCGCTGGAGGGCAGGACCGCCTGCGTCACCCATGGGGGAGTCTCCCGCGCGCTTCTGGGTGCCGCCCTCGACGTGCCCGTAAAGACGTTCTGGAACATGAGGATTGCCAACGTGAGCTCGCAGCTGCTCAGCTGTGATGGTCAGGCGTTCACGCTCTGTGCGCTGGGACTTGCTCCCGAGGAGGTCATCGAGAGGGTGCGGAGGCCCGAGCTGTTCGGCGCCGACGTCGCAGACAGCTTTGAGAAGGAGTAGACACCATGATCGTCGCCATAGATGGCCCGGCCGCCTCGGGCAAGTCGAGCGTCGCGAGAGCCGTCGCCGCACGACGTCAGCTGACGCTGCTCGACACCGGTGCGATGTATCGCGCCGTCACCTTGGACTGCCTTGAGAACAACGTGGACTGCTCTGACGAAGCGGCCGTGACAGAGATCGCCAAGAGCGCTCGCATCAGCTTTGGCACCACAGACGCCGGTCAGACGGTACTGCTCGACGGCAGGGACGTGACAGGGGACATCCGCACGCCCCAGGTGGATGAGCACGTCTCGGCGGTCTCGGCGATCCCGGGGGTGCGCAGGGCCATGGTCGCACTCCAACGCCAGCTGGGTGCAAACGGCGATGTCATCGCCGAGGGAAGGGACGTAGGTACCGTCGTCTTTCCCCACGCAGACGTTAAGGTCTTCCTCACCGCCGACCCTAAGGCAAGGGCGCATCGCCGCGCAGCGCAGCGACAGGGCAAGGATATCGCCATGGACAGGAGTGTTCAGGTGGACGTCAAGACAGAGCGAAGCGTCCTTGCCGACCTCATCCGACGTGACAGGCTCGACTCGACACGTGAGGAGTCGCCGCTCAGGCCCGCCCTAGACGCGCGCCACATCGACTCATCCGACCTGCGCCTCGACGAGGTCGTAACGCAGGTCCTCGCGGCGATTGACGAGGTCAGGCGATGAGCGGCCAGATGGCGAAGAGCGAGCGGGCATCGAGCAGCGTAAAGGGAGTGTCCAAGGCAGGCAGGCTTCACGCCTTTCGGGGCAACAGCGTCGATGACTACTATGACCATGGCATACGCGAGTTTCCGCTGCCCAGCCGCATCCTTCTCGGCATCATCATCGTCGTCGTTACCGTTGCGACCAAGATAGCCTGGCCCTGGAAGATAGAGGACGCGGAGCTGCTCTGGAATGACAGGCGCGGACGCATCATCGTGATGAATCATCAGTCCATGCTCGACCCCGTCGTCACCGTCGCGTCACTCTGGTTCAGGGGCATGCGCGTACGTCCCATCTATAAGAGCGAGTTCGACAAGAGCAAACTGGTCACCTGGATCTTCTCTCGCGTAGGTGCCATCCCCGTCGTACGGGGCACGGCCGACATGAAGTTCATCCGCCGTGCCCAGCACGCCATCGAGCGCGGGGAGTGCGTGCTCATCTATCCCGAGGGAACGCGTGTGAGGTCGGACGACCAGAAGATAGAGTTCCACAAGGGCTTCGCCCTGATTGCTCGACTCACGAAGGCACCGGTTCAGCCCATGGCCATCGTCGGGGCACGCAACATCACGCCCAAGGGCACGCACTGGAAGCGCTTCGGGAGGGTCTACCTCAAGGCTGGCAGCTGCATCGAACTCTCGGAGCTTGGCGTGAGTGGTCGCAAGGAGCAAACCGACGCGATGGAGAGAGCCTCGATGCGCGCCGTATACGACCTCGTGGGGGAGCTCAGGAGCGAGCACCCCGGAAAGATGTGAGGCGATCGCATGACGGCCAAGATCTCAGTCGCCGACGAGGCGGGCGCCTGCTACGGCGTCAATCGCGCCCTTGACATGGCGCGGGAGGCGGCGCAAGACGGCGTGGGACCCATTCACACGCTCGGTCCCCTCATCCACAACCCCTGCGTGGTAAGGGAGCTCGAGAGACGCGGCGTCAGCGTCGTCGAGAGCGCCTCCGAGAAGCCCGGCGGCACCATCTTGCTCAGGACCCATGGCGTCACACCCACCGAGGAGCGGGCTGCCCATGCCTCTCATGACGTGGTGCTCGACGCAACCTGCCCCTTCGTCATTCGCGCGCACCAGGCAGCCGAGAGGCTCGTCCAGAAGGGTTACACGGTGCTCGTCCTTGGTGAGGCAGGACACCCGGAGGTCGAGGCGACGCTCGGGCACGCCCCGGGTGCCATCGCCGTGTCCACTCCGGCCGATCTCGATGACATCGCACTCGGACGCAAGGTGGGCGTCGTCGTACAGACGACACAGTCACGCCACAACCTAAGGGAGCTCGTCTCTGCCCTGGTAGGGAGGTGCGAGGAGCTGCGTGTCATCGACACGATCTGCGAGGCCACGTCGCTTCGGCAGGAGGCTGCGGCCAAGCTCGCGAACGACTCCGACATCGTGGTCGTGATCGGCGGTCGCAATTCGGCCAACACGACGCGCCTCGCCCAGATCTGCTCGACGTTCTGCCCAAGGACGCATCACATAGAGTCCTCGTCGGAGCTCGAGGGCTCGTGGTTCGAGGATGCAGAGAACATCGGCGTCACGGCAGGCGCCTCGACGCCCCAGTCCCAGATAGACGACGTTATCGCTGCCATCGGAAGGCTCGTGGGGACAGAGGGCGTCGGAGTGTGAGTTCCAGGCCCCGCCGCCTACCGTGCGGTGCACGGGTCCCTCTGCCGCCCTTGTGTTCATCTTTGCCCATCTCGTGGACTCGAATGCTGCTACACTTAGTCGGACTGTGAGCGTAGTTGAGGAGTGCAATGCCCAAGCCCAAGGTAGCTGTTGTGGGACGGCCTAACGTAGGTAAGTCCACCCTCGTTAACCGACTTGCCGCGAGCCGCGACGCCATCGTACACGAGTCGAGCGGCGTCACCCGCGATCGTTCCTATCACGACTGTGACTGGAACGGCCGCGACTTCGTGCTCATAGACACGGGCGGCATAGAGACGACCAAAAGCAAAGACGCCTTCGCGCCGCACATTCGCGAGCAGGCGATCGTCGCCTGCGACGAGGCGGATGCGATCGTCTTCGTCGTGGATGGCTCGGTGGGCGTCACCGACGAGGATGAGGAGGTCGCCCGCGTCGTGAGGGCGTCCAAGAAGCCCCTCTTCCTTGTGGTCAACAAGATCGATGACCCAAGTGCCAGCCTAGAGAGCTGGAACTACTATTCGCTCGGTGTCGGAGAACCAAGGCCGATATCGGCGGGCCATGGCCACGGTACAGGGGACCTCCTCGACGATATCGTCCACGTCCTGCCCGAGACCGAGGACGATGCGACGGATGACCCCGCTCTTGGCCTCGCCATCATCGGTAGACCCAATGTGGGCAAGTCATCGCTCGCGAACCGCCTCGCGAAGACGAGGCGGTTCATCGTGGCTGATCTCTCGGGCACGACCCGCGATGCCACAGATACCCTCATCAGCTGGAAGGGACAGACCATCCGCCTCGTGGACACCGCAGGCATGCGCAAGAAGGCCCAGGTCCACGAGGATGTCGAGTACTACAGCTTCGTGAGGGGCCTTGCGGCTATGGATAGGGCCGACGTCTGCCTGCTCGTGGTCGACTCGACGGTCGGCATCACCGAGCAGGACCAGAAGCTTCTGGGCATGGCGGCAGAGCGTGGCTGTGGGGTCGTCATCGTGCTCAACAAGTGGGACCTCATCGACAGCGGTGAGAAACGCAGAGAGCTATCGTCTTCCCTCAGCCAACGCATGGGTCACGCCAGCTGGGTCCCCGTCGTCAACGCGTCCGCCCTCACGGGCGCGGCCATAGACCGCGTGCTCCAGACGGCCGTCAGGGTTGCGGCCGTGCGTGCGTCCCAGATCAAGACGAGTCGACTCAATGAGCTTATCTCCAGGATACGCGAGGACGGTCACACCGTCACGGACAAGGGTCGCAGACTCAAGCTCCGCTACGGGACCCAGACGGCCACCAAGCCCCCCACCATCACCTTCTGGTGCAGCGCACCTGACCTCGTCGATGACAACTACGAGCGCTTCCTCGAGAACCGCCTGCGTGAGAGCCTCGAGCTTGAGGGGACGCCCATCCGCCTCAAGTTCAGGGGAAAGGAGAACCCGAAGTGACGACTCCCATCATCATCTGCACGGCCGCCTTCATGCTCGCAGCCTACTTCGTCTGTGGCATACCCTTCGGCCTGGTCGTTGCCAAGGGATCTCCCGAGCACGTCGACGTGCGCACGGTCGGATCGGGAAACATCGGCATGACCAACGTGGCGCGTGCCGCAGGCGGCAAGGCCGCCGGCAAGACGTTTTTGCTCGACATGGGAAAGGGCCTCGTCATCATGGCAGCGGCGCGTTTCGGCCTCGGCCTCGCGAGCGGCGGAGGCTGGGGGGCGATGTCGGCTGCAGGTCCTTTCGCCCCCTGTCTCTCCCTCGTGTTCATGGCCTGCATCTTCGGTCACATATTTTCTCCCTACCTTGGCTTTCATGGTGGAAAGGGCATCTCTGTGGGGCTTGGGGCGGGCCTTGTGCTCCTGTGGCCCATGGCGCTCTCGGCTTTCGCCATCTTCCTGGTACTCGCCATCCCGACGCGTTACATATCGCTCGGCTCGATCGCCGCCGCCCTCACGATGCCCTTCCTTGGACTCCTCTTCAAGATGGACCCCGTGGCATCGATCTTCGTCTTCATCCCCTGCATCGTCGCCCTCTGGCGCCACCGGGAAAACGTCAAGAGGCTCGCCACAGGAAAGGAAAGCCGCTTCTCGCTGCACAAGGATGACTCCGCCAGGAAGGGACGCTAAGGTATGCTGGATACAGTTCTGGTCATGGGCACAGGGTCGTGGGGTACGGCCGCAGCCGGCCTCGTGAGCGAGAACGCAAGGCGAGTCGTCATGTGGGCGCACTCGCCCGAGGTCGCCCAGTCGATAAACGAGCAGCACACGAACCCCCGCCATCTGCGCGACTACGTGCTCCCCGCCACGATCGCCGCGACGAGTGACGCGGCCGAGGCAGTCAGAGGGGCGGATGCCATCGTGATCGCCGTCCCCTCCAACCACCTGCGAAACGTGCTCGGCGGCTTCGTCGGCCTTGTGGGCGAAGACGTGCCCATGCTCGTCCTCACCAAGGGCATCGAGCCAGGCTCGCACCTTCTCATGACGGAGGTGGTCTCCGACGTCCTCGGCAACCCTGGGCGCGTGGCAGCGCTCTCGGGTCCCAACCATGCCGAGGAGGTCTGCCAAGGCAGGGTCTCGGCCGCCGTCGTGGGATCTGAGCGCGCGGGCGTCTCGTCACTCTTCCAAGGTCTCTTCCTGAGCCGCCGCTTTAGGGTATACCGCACCGACGACATGAGGGGCATCGAGGTCTGTGCGGCGGTCAAGAACGTCATTGCCATCGCCAGCGGCGTCTGCGCGGGGACGAGCCTTGGTGACAACGCGCTGGCGGTGCTCATGACCCGCGGACTTGCCGAGATGAGCCGCGTCGTTCACGCGATGAGGGGAAACCCCATGACCTGTATGGGTCTTGCCGGCATGGGCGACCTCATCGTCACCTGTACCTCCGTGCACTCTCGCAACCGTACCTTTGGCATGGCGCTTGCCCATGGGGCGTCGCTTGAGGGCTACGAGAGCGCGACCGGCATGGTCGTCGAGGGGGCGCGTGCGGTCGTGAGCGTCTGCGAGCTCGCTCGCGAGCGAGGCATCGAGACGCCGATAACCGCTGCCGTCCATGCCATCCTCTATGAGGAAAGCAATGTCGACGAGGCGGCACACACACTGCTCTCGCGCATTCCCGACGAGGAGTTCTACGGTCTTACGGCAAACTGATGGGAGGAACCCATGTTGGATGATGACGTGCTCGTGGCACCATCGGTTCTCTCCGCCGACTTCACGCGCCTGGGTGAGGAGCTGGATGCGGTGGCTAACGCAGACCTCTTGCACTATGACGTGATGGACGGGCACTTTGTGCCTAACCTCTCGTTTGGGCTCTCCATTCTGAGGCAGGTCAAGAAGGCGAGCTCGCTTCCCCTAGACGTGCACCTCATGGTCTCGAATCCAGAGGAGTGCGTCCCGTGGTTCTTGGAGGCCGGGGCCGACATCGTGACCTTTCACTGGGAGGCACAGACCCATGCCGAGCGCCTCGTGAGCCTGATACATGATGCCGGCGCAAAGGCAGGCATAGCCTTGAACCCCGCGACGCCGATAGCCTCGCTCGAGGCAGTGCTCGATGCGCTCGACCTCGTCCTCGTGATGACGGTGAACCCCGGTTTTGGCGGCCAGAACTTCGTTGGCACCTGCCACAGGAAACTTCGCCAGCTCACGGCCATGTGTGAGGAGCACGGCGTACGCCCGATAATCGAGGTCGACGGCGGCATAGGCGCAGACAACGCCACGCGAGTCGTGCGCGACGGCGCCCGCGCGCTCGTCGCCGGCGCGGCCATATTCAGTGCCAAGCGTGCGGATAACGTCAGGGCCATCCGCGAGGCCGGGCGCATGGGCCTGCTGAGGAGCGTCTGATTGTGGACGAGACTGCGCGGAGCCACCTGTATCTGGACTACGCCGCATCGACGCCCCTGCGCAGCGAGGCCCTTGAGGCCGAGGCAGCCTACGACCGCTCGCCCTTTGCCGGCGCCAATCCCAACTCCCTCCATACCCTGGGTCGCAGGGCGGCCCGTGCGCTTGATGGCGCACGCAGGGACATCACGAGCGCCCTAGGGGGTGGTTTCAGGCCCCAGGACCTCGCCTTCACCTCAGGTGGCACCGAGTCCAACAATCTCGCCCTCCACGGCATGGCAGAGGGTGCCCGAGGGCGTGATCGCAGGCGGAGACGCATCGTGATCTCAGCCATAGAGCACGACTCCGAGATCGACGTCGCTCCCTCGCTCAGGGACGAGGGCTTCACGGTGACGCTTGTGAGGCCCGGCGCAGACGGTAGGGTCTCGCCAGATACGCTGAACGCCGTCCTGGCAGATGACGTGGCGCTCGTCTCCATCATGAGCGCCAACAACGAGACGGGCGTCGTCCAACCCCTGGCGGAGCTTGCCGCAGCGTCACACGAGGCGGGCGCCCTCATGCACACCGATGCCGCACAGGCCTTTGGGAAGATCCCGCTTGCGCTTGAGGACGTAGACGGCGTGAGTCTGTCCGCGCACAAGATAGGTGGTCCCGTGGGCGTCGGGGCCCTCGTGCTGCGCAGCCGCTGCCCTTTCAGACCACGCGAGTTCGGTGGCGGCCAGGAGGGGGGCAGAAGGCCAGGCACCCAGGACGTGAGGGGAGCGCTCGCCTTCGCGGCCGTGACAAGATTCTGCTCAGACGGCCTTGAGGCGAGACGCCTTGAGGTAGAAGGTCGTGCCCAGGCCCTCTACGACAGGCTCTGCGCCCCCAAGACGGGCATCCTGCCCACGACGACAGCTCGACTGGACGAGGGCCGTCTGCCGGGCATCGTCTCTGTCATGACGCGCAGGCTCGACTCGCCGACGCTCGTCTTGAGGCTCGACCAGGCGGGCTTCGAGGTCTCGGCAGGCTCTGCCTGCTCCTCGGCCTCGCTCGACGCGAGCCATGTCCTTCTCGCCATGGGAATACCGCGCGAGGCCGCCCTCGGGTCCTTGCGCATCTCGTTTGACGAGCGCGTGGGCACAGACGAGCTCGATCGCTTTGCGCAAGAGCTCCTTCGCATCGTCTCGTCCGCACGCTAGGCCCAGCACCATCGGTATCCAACCAAGGGAGAAGCATGAGAGACCATGAGGCCCTGCTTAGGCTCCAGGAGATAGACCTCACCCTGATGCGCATAAGCGCACGGCTCAAGTCCATGCCACAGGAGCAGAAGCTCGAGGTCGTCAAGCGGTCAAAGAGGAAGCTCCAAAGCGAGCTTTCGCACATCGTGGGCCAGCGTAAGGATGGCGAGATGGAGATCGAGGAAGGCGACGAGGAGCGCAAGCGCCTCCTCGAGGCGCAGCAACAAGTCAGGCAGACCGCCCTGACAGAGACCAACTACCGCCAGATCAAGGGCTACGAGGAGCAGCTCTCGACGATTGCCAAGAAGCTCGAGAAGCTCTCGCACAACAGGTCGGAAAAGTCCCAGCTCACGGAGAAGCTTCGCAAGGCCGAGTCAAACGCCCTCTCCCTGCTCGAACGCCTTGACGCCCAGAGGCGCGAACTTGTCGCCTCCAAGGAGAGGGACATCTCTAGTCTCATGGACAGGGCCGCTGCGCTGGCCAAGGAGCGCAAGGAGCTGCTCGGGGCTCTCGACGAGAGGACCCAGGAGAGCTACGAGCGGACGATGAGACGCTTCGGTGGGCTCGCGGTCGAGGTGCTGAGCGGCAACATGCCGAGCACCTGTCGCGTGCGACTCCAACCCAGCCAACTCGCGGCCGCGCTCAAGCAAGGACCAATCACCGAGTGTCCCTACTGTCACAGGATCCTCGTCATCGAAGGGGACGGGGCATGAGTGCGCGGGCATCTGTCGTGCTCGCCGTGTGTGGCGGTATCGCCGCCTACAAGGCCTGCGAGGTCCTCAGGGGCCTCCAGAAGGCGGGTTGCGACGTGCGTGTCGTGATGAGCGAAGACGCCTGCCGCTTTGTGGGGACGGCGAGCTTCGAGGCCCTGAGCGGCCACGCCGTCGTGACGAGCCTCTACGGAAATCCAGATACCCCCATACCGCACGTCAGCCTGGCAGACTCCGCCGAGCTCTGCGTCGTCGTGCCCGCAACGGCAAACGTCATCGCAAAGATGGCCCTGGGCATCGCGGACGACGCGCTCTCGACCACGCTTCTGGCCATGCACCGTGCCGTGCTGGTGGCACCGGGCATGAACGTGCACATGTGGCAGCATCCCGCGACGCAGGCAAACGTCAGGGCACTTACCGAGCGCGGCGTCTTTCTCGTCGGTCCCAAGAGCGGGCGGCTCGCCTGTGGCGACGTGGGTGAGGGCAAGCTTGCGGACGTGGACGACATCGTTTGCTCTGCCCTCGCCCTGCTAGGCGAACAGGGTCATGTCAGTCGCGATCTTGCGGGTTGGCGCATCGTCGTGAACGCCGGCCCTACCCATGAGGCCATAGACGCCGTACGCTATATCGCCAACTGCTCGACGGGCAAGATGGGCTATGCCATCGCGGCTGAGGCAGCCTTTCGCGGGGCCAAGGTCACGCTTGTCTCTGGACCCTGTACGCTTGCCACTCCTGCCGGCGTGAGGCGCGTAGACGTGGTGTCCGCCGCCCAGATGCACGACGCGACACGTGAGGCCTTCGACGGCGCCGATGCCGCCGTCTGCGCGGCGGCCGTGGCGGACTACACCCCCGCCCATCCCGCAAACCGCAAGCTCAAGAAGGACACGGATCGGCTCCTCTCGATCGAGCTTCAAGAGACCAAAGACATCCTGGCCGAGCTGGGGCGCACGAAGGGCGATCGCATCGTTATCGGCTTTGCGGCAGAGACCGACAAGCTTATCGAGAACGCGAAAGCCAAGCTCGAGCGCAAGCAGGCAGACCTCATCGTCGCCAATGACGTCTCCCGCAAGGACTCGACCTTTGGGGCCGACACGAGTCGTGTCACCTTCGTGGGTGCCAAGGGTATCGAGCAACTGGAGACGCTTCCACTTTGCGAGGTTGCGCGTGAGGTCGTGAGCCGACTGGCCGTACTGCTCGATGGGGCAGGCGTCGAGCGCGCCGCAAGAGGGGAGGTCGACTAGGTGGGGATTCTCATAGGGTGCGAGCGCATCTCCCAGGAGTGGCCCGGCAAACAGGTCCTCGTGAGCCAGACGATCGGCATCAACGAGGGCGATCGCATAGGCATCGTAGGCAGAAACGGTGAGGGAAAGTCGACGCTGCTCGACCTCATCGCCCACCTTATGGAGCCGGACGAGGGGACGATCACATACCGAAGTGGCATCCGTGTGGGACTCCTTGCCCAGTCGGACAGCCTCGATGATACCGACGCCGCCCTGCACGCCGTCGTGGGAGACAGGCCCGAGTACGAGTGGGCCGCAGACCCCAGGCTTCGACTCATCATGGACGAGCTTCTCTCGGACATCGACCGCGACGCCCAGGTGGGGGAGCTCTCGGGCGGCCAGCGCCGTCGCTGCGACCTCGCCCGCGTGCTCATGGGCAGCTGGGACGTGCTTCTCATGGACGAGCCCACCAACCACCTTGACGTCAGGGCCATCACCTGGCTTGCCCATTACCTAAAAGGGCGCTGGCAGCCGGGGCAGGGGGCGCTCCTCGTCGTCACGCACGACCGTTGGTTTCTCGATGAGGTCTGCGAGCGAATGTGGGAGGTCCATGACGGCAGGATCGACCCCTTCGAGGGTGGCTACTCCGCCTACATACAGCAGCGCGTCGAGCGAGAGCGGCAGGCGGCAGTCATGGAGGAGAGACGCCAGAGCATCCTTCGCAAGGAGCTCAACTGGCTTTCCCACGGCGCTAAGGCCCGCTCTTCCAAACCCAAGTTCCGCCTCGAGGCCGCTCGCGCGCTCGTCGCTGACGATCCACCCCTCAGAAACGACATAGAGCTCAAACGCCTTGCCGTGAGCCGCCTGGGCAAGCAGGTCATCGAGATGAGGGGCGCTTGTGCCTCCTATGGCAAGAAGGTCGTGCTCGATGGCATCGACTGGCTCATAGGCCCCGGCGAGCGCATAGGCATCCTCGGGGAGAACGGCGTCGGCAAGTCCACGCTCCTCGCGCTCATGACCGGGCGGCTCACACCAAGCGCGGGCCTGGTCCGAATAGGTGCCTCGGTGCGCTTCGGCGTCCTGTCACAGAACCTCGACGCCCTTCGCGAGCGAGGCGACTGGCGCCTGGGCGAGCTCGTCGCGAGCCACAGGCGCTTTGCCGTCATCGACGGCAAAGAGCAGAGCTTCGAGCAGCTCCTGGAGCGCCTTGGTTTCGAGCGGCGCGAATGGCCAACCTACGTACGCGACCTCTCGGGTGGGCAGCTCCGCCGCCTGGCCATCATGTGCGTGCTTCTCGACGAGCCCAACGTCCTCGTGCTCGACGAGCCCGGAAACGACCTCGACACCGACATGCTCGCCGTCCTCGAGGATTTGCTCGACGGCTGGCCCGGTACGCTCATCCTCGTGACGCACGATCGCTACCTCATGGAACGCGTCACAGACGACCAGTTCGCGCTCATCGGTGGAAACGTCAGGCACGTCCCGGGCGGCGTGGACGAGTACCTTGCGCTGCTCGAGTCTCGAGAACGTGACGGTGGCAGCGCTGCGAGGGAAAGGGCTGGCGTCCCTCATGCGGAGCGCTCGACACAGGTCGTCCCGGCTGCGACACCGAAGGCACCCACAGGACCGTCAGGGCAGGCCCTCTCGAACAAGTCGCGTCGCGAGGCCAAAAAGCGCCTCGATTCTGTCGAGCGGCGTCTTGCCAGGCAGCGCGAGCTGCTCGACGACCTGAGGCAGGCACTGTCATCGATAGACCCCACGGACTTCGAGGCCCTGCTCAAGGGACAACAGCGGGTAGATGGCGCCGAGGCGAAGATCTCGTCGCTCGAGGACGAGTGGCTGGAGCTCAGCGAGCAGCTGGGGACGGAGTGAGGAGCATGTTCGAGCTTCTGAGAAAATACCTTGGTCCCTATAGGGGCAAGACCATTATAGGCGCCCTGTCCAAGGTCGTGGAGGTCATCTTCGACCTGATCACACCGCTCGTCATAGCCCGCACGATAGATGACGGCGTCCACAATCGCGATGTCGGTGCGGTCCTTCGCTATGGCGCGCTACTCGTGTGCTTCGCGCTCGTCGGCTATGGCTTCACACTCATATGCCAGAAGATGGCCGCGCTCGTTGCCCAGGGCGTCGGCACTGACCTGCGCGACGATCTCATGAGGAGGACCATGAGCCTCTCCGCCGCCGAGATGGACCGCTTTGGCGCAGATTCCCTCGTGACGCGTACCACCAACGACGTGAACCAGGTGCAGCTGGCCGTGGCCATGGGAATTAGGCAGCTCATGCGCTTCCCCATCCTGGGCATCGGCTCAATCGTGGCGGCACTTCTCATCGATCTCAAGCTGGGTTTGGTCTTCCTCCTCTGCGTACCTGTCATCACGCTCGTCTTCTGGTTCGTGATGTCACGCTCCGTACCCTTCTTTCGCCTGATGCAGGAGAAGCTCGACCTGGTCTCTCGCATCACGCGTGAGGCACTCTCGGGCGTACGCGTGATCCGCGCCTTTGGCAGGGAGGGAAGCGAGACCAAGCGCTTCGACGCCGCCTCAAAAGAACAGACCGACGTCGCCGTCGCCGTCGGACGCCTGTCGGCACTCCTCAACCCCGCGACCCTCCTCGTCATGAACCTCGGCGTGGTCGCCATACTTTGGACAGGTGCCGTGCAGGTGAGCGTGGGAGACCTGCGCCAGGGTCAGGTCATGGCCTTCGTGAACTACATGAGCCAGACGCTCGTGGCCATCGTCTATGTGGCAAACCTCGTCGTGCTCTTTAACCGCGGGTCAGCGTCGGCCCAGCGCGTCATGGAGGTGCTCGACACAGAGCCGTCCGTTCGCGACACGGCTGGTGAGCCGCTCGCGGTCGATCCCTGCACGAGCGCACTGGCACTCGACCACGTGAGCTTCTCGTACGCGGGAGCGCAGCTCCCCTCCGTGGACGATGTGACGCTCACGCTTGGCCAGGGCGAGACCCTCGGCGTCATCGGCGGCACCGGATCAGGCAAGTCGACCCTCGTGAGCCTACTTGTGCGCCTCTACGATGTGAGCGCGGGGACGATCGAGGTGCTTGGGCATGACGTGCGTGACTACCCGATCGCACAGCTACGCTCGCTCGTCTCGATCGTGCCACAGAGGGCGTCTCTCGTCTCGGGCACCATCCGATCCAACCTCCTCTGGAGAAGGCCCGACGCCGATGACGACGAGCTCTGGCGTGCGCTCGAGCGCGCGCAGGCCGCAGACTTCGTCCGCGAGAAGCCGCTCGGCCTCGATGGGGCCGTAGAGGCGGGGGGCAAGAACTTCTCGGGCGGCCAGCGCCAGCGCCTCACGATCGCCCGTGCGCTCGTCGGCTCACCTCGCCTTGTGGTCCTCGATGACTCGGCGTCAGCCCTCGACTTCAAGACGGACGCACGTCTGCGCAGGGCGCTTCGCGAACTTGGGGGAAGGACGAGCGCCGTCATCGTGTCCCAGCGCGTCTCGGCAGTCATGCAGTCCGACAGGATCCTGGTGCTCGACCACGGTAGGGTGGTCGGCCTTGGCACTCACAGGGAGCTGCTTGAGGCCAGCGAGATCTACCGCGAAATCTGTCTCTCGCAGCTCTCGGCCGAGGAGGTGGCTGCCTGATGGCTAACCCTTACTCCGGCGCGACGAGCGCATCGACCGCCCTCACGTCGATACGAGGCGATGACGACAAGGGGTTCGCACACGATCAGGTCCTCGAGCCAAGCGACCTCTCAACCTGGCAGCTGATAAGGCGACTCATGGGCTATGCCCGGCCGCACTGGGTCTCGCTCGCCCTGTCGTTTGTCACGGCGGCCCTCTCGGTCATCCTCCAACTCTACGTGCCCATCCTCATCGGACAGGCCATCGATCACATTCTCGCTGCGGGACGGGTGGACTTCTCGGAGTTGCTTTTGACGCTGCGATGGCTCGCCGTCACCGTCGTCGGCGCCGCCCTCACACAGTGGATCTCCCTATACTGCACGAACCGACTCGCCTATGAGACGTCACGTGACCTGAGAGACGAGGCCTATGCCAAGTTCAACGTGCTCTCCCTGTCGTTTATCGACTCCCACTCCCACGGTGACCTCCTGAGCCGCGTGATCAACGACGTCGACGCGGTGGGGCAGGGGCTCCTCCAGGGGTTCACCCAGCTCTTTGGCGGCGTCATGACAATTCTGGTCACGATCGGCTACATGTGTGCGCTCTCGGTCCCCGTGGCACTCGTGGTGCTCGTGCTGACACCGCTCTCCGTGCTGGCCGCGAGCTGGATCGCGCGGCACTCCGCCTCGAGCTTTCGCGCGCAGCAGGAGATCCAAGGCGAGCTTGGCGGCTACACCGAGGAGATGATGGGCAACCAGGCGCTCGTGTCGGCATTTGCCCAAGGCGCTGAGGTGAGCGCCACCTTCGCCCAGATCAACAGGCGCCTCTATGCCGCAGGGGAGAGGGCGCAGTTCGTCAGCTCGCTCACGAACCCCTCCACGCGCGTCGTCAACAACCTCACCTATGCGGCCGTCGCCATCGTGGGCTGCGTCTGCGTGATCGGTGGCTGGCCCAGCGTGCTGACGGTGGGGCAGGTGCAGAGTTTCCTCTCATACACGAACCAGTACATGAGGCCCTTCAACGAGATCTCCTCCGTAGTGACGCAGGTCCAAGCGGCATTTGCCTCGACGCGCAGGCTCTTCGCACTGCTCGACGCAACCGAGGAGACCCCTGACGCACCCAAGGCGCTCAATCTTGCGGAGCCGCAGGGACGGCTCGATGTCGAGCATGTGTGGTTCTCCTACGACAAGGACCAGGAGCTCCTCAAAGACATCGACCTGCACGTCGCCCCGGGTAGGCGCTTCGCCCTCGTCGGACCCACGGGCTGCGGCAAGACGACCCTCATCAATCTGCTGCTCAGGTTCTACGATGTGGACAAGGGAAGGATTCTCCTCGACGGCGTGGACCTGCGCGAGCTCACGCGCAGGTCGCTCCGCTCGTCCTTCGGTATGGTCCTGCAGGAGACCTGGCTCTTTAGGGGAAGCGTGCGCGACAACATCCGCTATGGCGTCCCCACCGCCACGGACGATGACGTCATCGCAGCCGCCACGCGGGCACACGCGCACAAGTTCATAGAGCAGCTGCCAGAGGGCTACGATACCGTCGTCGGAGAGGGGGCGGGGCTCCTCTCGGCAGGGCAGCGTCAGCTCCTCTGCATCGCACGCGTGATGCTGCAGGACCCGGCGGTGCTCTTGCTCGACGAGGCGACGAGCTCCATTGACACGCGCACGGAACTGCAGGTTCAGGACGCCTTCGACAGGATGATGGAGGGCAGGACCTCGCTGGTAGTGGCGCACAGGCTCTCGACGATACGCAACGCGGACTGCATCGTCGTAATGCAAGACGGCCGCGTCATGGAGACAGGCACCCACGACGATCTTTTGGCGTCGGGCGGACTCTATGCCGAGCTCTATCGCAGCCAATTCGAGCGCTGAGCCTGCCCGCACCGACGCCAGCGGCACCGGCAGCGCGCGAAGTGAGTGATTCACTCACATCACAAACCTGAAGTGAGTGATTCACTCACATCGAGACTTTATTCAGTAAGCGTCTGAACTGCGCATATGTATGTTTACCTGTTATAACAGCATCGGATTCCGTGGGAAAAATCACTCACTTCGTGACAACGATGTGAGTGAATCACTCACATCACGCCTGCGGGCAGGATCGCAAGCTGAAGTTTATCACGCTTCCCATCGGCAGGCGCTCATGTCCACACGTCCGTCAGGAAGAAAGACGATGCCTTCTTCCTCGAGCAGCTGACGCTGGACGGAAGGTCCGCCAAAGGCGTAGCCCGCAGCGAGCGACCCATCCTTGAAGACGACGCGATGGCAGGGGACGCCCGCAGCCTGCCCAGGACTTGCGTGCATGGCAAAGCCGACGAAGCGTGCCTTGCGTGGCTGGCCCAGCATCGCCGCAATCTGCCCGTAGCTGGCGACGCGACCCCTGGGAATCTGCCGCACCAGCTCGTACGTACACTCAAAGAAGCCTTCCCGCTCCATCACACACCACTCCGTCCGCTCCCCGTTGCCCGCGTCCGCCCAAGCTCCCCGTCCACAGTGACCCGCCCGCCAGATTCTCGGGTACCTTGTTTTTCTCGCCAACTGGGCAAATACCGTTGAGTAAGTGCCCCGCAGGCTGGCGGGCACTAAGCCGCCCACGTTTCCCTGCGCCCATACGGGCTCTTGGGGCTGTAGGCCGTGTGGATTAAGCGTTATCGTCTGAGCATATAACATGCATGGTGGCCCTAGCTGCACGAGATCAGCGTGAGGATGAGAATGACACACGGAAGTCATAGCATGCGGACATGCGGCTTTCTTTCTAGATGCGCTGCTGGAGGTAGGAAAGTATCTTAACTGCCTTCTTTTTTACAGCATATCAAACACAATTAATTGGTTTTCTCTTCTATTCTAAGTAAATTTACTTTGATTTTGTATAGTCTATATTTACAAATAAATCTCTTTGTTTTTGATGTCAAAACAAAGTACCCAAAGTACCTATACTGGGAGGGGCATATAGAGACGCGCCCCCTGGCAAGCGAGCAGCGCATCGATGAGAGAGGCCATGGTGATGAGCGCATTCGGAGACGAGCGCAGGGAACGGATCCTCCACGAGGTCATGGCCCACGGCAAGGCAACAGTGACAGGACTCTCCGAGCTGCTTGGCGTGACCACCGAGACCATCCGCAAGGACCTTGTGACGCTGGAGGAGAGAAACGTCATCTCCAAGCGTCATGGCTTCGTGACGCTTGCGACGCCGATGCCCGAGCGCGACTACTCCGAGCAGGGGGAGTCACTTCACCTTGCGGAAAAGACCGCCATCGCCGAGCGCGCCGCCCGCCTTACCCCACAGGATGCGGCCGTGTTCCTCGACACGAGCACCACCGTGCTCTGCCTCGCGTCGCTCCTTGCCCTGCGCTCCGACCTCACCGTCATCACGAATTCGATCGACGTCTGCCAAGCACTCGCGCGCTCGGGCAGCACGATCCTCGTAACAGGAGGACTCTATCGCACGAAGAGCAACTCATGCGTGGGGTCTTGGGCCCTGCGATCCATGGAGAGCGTCAACGTCGACGTCGCATTTCTTAGCTGCGATGGCTTCTCGCCCGAGGGCCCAACCATCCGCTCCTACCAAGAGGTCGAGTTCAAGAGAATGGTGGCGCGGCGGGCAAAACGAACCGTCCTACTCGCCGACACGTCCAAGCTGGGCAATACAGGTCTTTACACCTTCGCGAACTACGCAGACTTCAGCCTTATGATCTTCGAGCGCGAGCTGAACGTGGGGGAGAGAAAGGTGCTTCCCAAAAATGTAGCGCTGATCGATGTCGCGCCGCCTTCCTAGGAGCGGCGGCGTAGCGTGCGTTGTCACTCGGCGGTAAACGTACGGGGTTGCGCGTTCAGGGATATCACGCAGTGTGGGTCCAGGCGACCTCTGGACCCCTGCGGGCACTGCGGCAGATCAGGCTGATTTGTGCCGTACCTTCCAAAGGTGGGTGCGGCACGTCACACACCCGGTAAACCTCAACACCCGGTAAACCTCACTCAAGCACACGTGAGCGCACCGGTCTGGTACGCTCTGGAACGAGGACCAGGCTTTGATAGGGTGTGTCTCGCACTACCCCATAAGCGAGATCGGGCTACCTTGGTATAGTTAAGGCTGAAAGGGATCGACATGAGGCTGTGTCTGAATGGTCGCGACGCCAATGAGCGAATAGAGGTGGGCCTGCTGGAGATTCTGGGCGATAGTGGGGACAAATGTGGCATCGTTTGCACGTTGAGGATAGACGTAGGTAGCTGCTCTGTCCGCCGCGAGCGCATCATCTCTGACATGGGAGCGCTGCGCAGGTTCAAAGACCAGCTGCAGTCATGCTATGACCTGCTGGAAGGCAAGGCAACGTACAGCATGCTCTGGGAGGATGAGCTTCAGTTTAGCGTGAGCATGACTCGCAACGGTCACGCCGTAGTCAGCGGTGCCTATCGTGAGCGCTCGGAGCTGACAAACGAGCTTCTGTTCGAGATGGAGACGGACCAGAGCTGCTTTCCTCCCGTTCTGCGTGCGATAGGGCAGTTTGAGGACGCATGCAGGGAGAGACCCACAACAGCCTGAGCGAAGACACCCACACGGCGTGCCGTTCGATGAGGCCCCGCATGCGTGATGCCTGTGCCACTCGGTGGCACCGAATGGCACAGGACCAGGGAGTCATACCCTACGCATCAGCGATCCACAAGATAGTCGATACTCAAGGTGTCCATCTCATATGCGAGCGCAGATCCTGCCATACAGTCTACCTTAAGCTCAAGGGCATCCGCCTCCTGGAAGTAGCGTGTCGAGAGGACCGTCTCGCCACCATTGAGGTAGATCTCGAGGACTGAGGTGTCAACGATGATGCGCAGGTCGCGCACGGTCTCGACCCTGGCACGACGCACCTTGCGCCCCTGACCCACCTCGTCGTCGGCAAAGCTCAGGGTGGCGAGACCGCCTGCGACGTCGAAGGTAGCAAAATCGCCAAAGCTGACATGCAGCTCACCCGCTATACCATCCACAACGACGTCGGCCACCTTGGGATTGAGTGTGACGGAATAGCCGGTCGCGGTCTTCTTGAGCTCATGTGCCTCCTTGCGCAGGGCATCGAACTCGGCTACCGGACTCTGCAGGATGAGGCCACTCCCCTCGTCAAGCGTGAGCTCGCGCGGCACCGTAAGACAGCCCTTCCAGCTATTGGTGGGGTTATCATAGGGGCGCACGTCATCCTCGTCGTGCGGGAGGCTCATCCAGCCGATGAGCAGGGTACGCCCCTTCTCGTCCACGAGGGTCTGGCAGGCGTAGTAGTCAAAGCCATAGTCCCAGTCACGGAAGGTGGAGGAGTCGACGGAGGGGTGTGGTGCCTCGGCGCCCATGAGACCCCGGTCCTGCCCCATGAGATCGAGGATCGTGCCCTTCACGGGGAAGTAGCCTGCGGCATGGACGTTCTGGCAGGTAAGCCTCTCAGGATCGTCGGGATCCCCTGATCTGGCCATGCCCTGGGGGCAGGTCCCAAGGAACTCGCGCCCTCCCAGGACGATGCGATCGGGACACTCCCACATGTAGCCGAAGGGCTTGTCCTCCAGATTCGTGGCAGACCCCGACATGGTCCAGCTGAGGCCGTCATCAGAGTCGTAGCAGAGGATGGACCCACGACTGTCCTTGCGCGTGCGGGCCCCGAGCAGCATATGGAGCCTCCCATTCTGCTTCCACACCTTGGGGTCGCGAACATGGCAGGAGCAATAGGACGGATAGGCGTCATTTCTCATCACGACGGTCTTGGGACCGAGGTTGATGCCGTTGTAGGACTTGATGAGCGTCTGGTTGGCGAGGCGCCCCGAATAGGTGCCGTCACCCACCCCGTCACGAACGTTTCCAGTGTAGTAGAGCCACAGCTCGTCGTCGGCGACGTAAGCCCCGCCCGAGTAGGAGCCGTCGCGATCGCTCTCGCAATCCGGCATGATGTGGCAGCCGAGGAAGGCCCAGTTGACGAGATCCCTGCTCACGAAATGTCCCCAGCCATGAGGGCTGTCGGCATGGGGCGGATAGGTGGGCGCGTACTGGCTGAAGAAGTGGTACGTGCCCCTAAACTGGTTGAGGCCGTTGGGATCGCTCACAGACCCGTTGTAGGCCGCGAGGTGCAGTTTGGGACGCCAGGACTCGTTGCTCATTGTTGGACTCCCCTCATCGTAGGCGCAGCGCCGCGTCGCGTATGATGCCTGTGGCATTCGTGACGTCGGCAACTTTTTGATGTACCTAGCCTAGCCCAAGCTGATGTGAGAACGATTCCACATCACTGCCCGCCCCACAGACGGCCACGTTTTTCGGCAAGCGGAATCCACGAGGAACGAAGGAGGGGGCGCGGCGCCCACCGATCTCGTAGGTCCCGTAAAGGTCGGCTGCGTCGTTTTCTTTGGCCGATGGCAACCCCCTGGTCGACGACAACCCCTTTCAAGAGGTCTCTTTGGCTGGTCGACCAGTCGGGCAATCCCCATCAAAGGAGGGAGGCTTCGAAGCTCCCGTACCTGTCTGTGCACCTTGCCTGATGTACGGGATATGGCAACAAAAAGTCACTTGCCCAGAAAAGCGATGAGTGATAGATTGAATATCTGCGCATCGAGAAGGTGAGCAAACAACGGGTGGTGGCGCAGTTTGGTAGCGCACTTGACTGGGGGTCAAGGGGTCGCTGGTTCGAATCCAGTCCACCCGACCATGGATGGACAGGCCAGGCGAGCAGAGGCCGTCTGGCCTTTTACTTTTGTGTCAAACGATGCGACCCTTCTCCTGACACCAAACCTCGAGGAGGGATCCCTCATGCCCGGCAAGCGCTCGGACGTCATCTCGTGGGACGAGTTCTTCATGCGTGTCGCCATTGCGGCGAGCCTCCGAAGCAAAGACCCCAACACGCAGGTTGGAGCCTGCATCGCCGACATCCATCAGCGCATCCTCTCGGTAGGCTACAACGGCACGCCCGCCGGCATCACCGACGACGAGTTTCCCTGGGAGAGCTCGGAGGACCCCCTGCACGACAAGCACAACTACGTCATCCACGCGGAGGCCAATGCCATCCTCAACTACCGGGGATCGCTCAAGGACATGCACAGGGCGACGGTCTACGTGACCCTCTTCCCCTGCCAAGAATGTTCCAAGATGCTCGTACAGGCAGGTATCGGCGAGGTCGTCTATCTGGATGACAAGTACCACGGCAGTCTTGGGGCGATGATCTCGCGCACCGTGCTGGACAGCTGCGGTGTGTGCTATCGTCAGGTCATGCTTCCAGGCGACGCACTCAACTAGAAACGCTAAAAAGGAAAAACACCTGTGACCCCCGCCGCGCGAGCGGCGACGGCACCGATCGCCCAGCGGCCTGCCCACCCCCATTCTCAATCTGATAGGGCCGTGAAAAAAGAGGTTCCCCTGCGGCCCCGTCGCGGGCGGCCCCATCCCTGCGGGCGAAGAAGGGAGCCACGTATGAGGGCGAGGGAATGTCGGCTCGGTGGCCTAGGGCCCGCGCGCGGGCCCTGCTTGCCTCCCTCGCGTAGAGGAGGGCCGCGCACTCCGCAGGAAGCTCAACATCGACCCCACGTACCTGTCTCTGCTCGAATGGCAGGGCGATGCGCCAACCTAACATTCAAGTGTTACAGATCATAAGATTTCGATTAGATTGCAAATATTATTCATAACAGAACAAATTAAATCATAACTTTTTCCACTTGCATATGTACAAACTGAAAGGGTGCACCTATTCTTGTAAGTAGATACAGCTAATTGGAAATACGGCACCAATTTAGCTGCGGTAACAATAAAAGCGTCCGAAACAGAGGCTTCCTGAAACGTAAGGCGTGCTTCGTCTATTTTCCCTAAATTTGTATATGAGGTCATAGGAACGGAGATTTTCTTGGAGAGCACCTCTTTCAAGATCGAGAGAGGAAGCATACGGTATAAAATATGTAGCAAAATCGGTTCCTTGAGACACAGACTACTGTTTTTCTGTACGCACATCTGCGCAGAAATGCTATTGCAGACCTTTTCAAAAGTGCTATTGTCACTAAATCGAACATGGCAATAATAATTTCCTGTCAGATTGCAGACGGAGTTATTTGCGTTTATGTTGAACCTGCGAAGATCGACCGGGCAGGGAATGGTAATGTCGTTCCACCGGAACATATTGTGTAATGTCAGCATATATGCCGCTAACAAAATATCATTTATGTTTGGTCTATGCCCTTCTACGCAAGAACGATATTGTTCTAGTTTAGGCAAATTGATTTGTTTTGTTATAAGCCTAGGTTTTCGGCCACCTTCATTAAGCGGTAAATGCAGTTTCGCATCCATACTTTCTGCCCGCGTCTTTGAGCATAAAATTTTTATCTTTTGCATCATGGTAAATCTACTGGTTATCTGAGCAAAACTTCTATTTGTATTTATCTGTGTTTCTATCTCCTTACCAGAGTATAATTCAGCCAGAAGATATAGCAGCTGCTCAAATCCTCTCCCATCACAAAGTAAATGACTTGCAATTATACAAAGAGAGTCACTCTTTTTGCCACATATCCAATAGATTTTCAGTGGTCTATCAATTCCGATTTCAAGCGATGACAGTAATGAATCGTTCTCAAAAATTGAAAAATCACTTTTAGCGCTTATAGTTGTCAACAGATTTTCATACGAGATACTGTCTTCATTCCAGATACCCTTTTTTATCTCATATTTACATCGTAAGATTGGATAAATTGAACTCAACACTTTTACTGCTCTTTTTAAACTTCCACTTTTCAATTTTCCATCAAAGCGAATACATGCTCTGATGATAGGTTTCTGAGAATATCCATAAATATACTGCATTAAATCAAACGGTTGTCCATATAATTTCATAAAGCACTTATATCCTTTAAATGATCTTCACTATAAATATACTATATTCATAATTTCATAGTATACACACATTCCCGTCTCTGTGTGACGTGAACTGATTGTCGCCACATCGTGTACTACACGAACGCCAACGCCAACGCGCCAGTGGGGAAGAGAGTGCCCCTCCTCGCGAGGATAGAGCTCAACCACAATGTCATTAACCCAAGTGGGCGGTACTCACGCGGTTGGGAGCCTGGTGGGCTCAGTGGGGCTCCATTGGGGCCTTTCTCTTCCCGGTAGTGGGAGATGGTCGCTCGGCCTGCCCGTCCCATGTCCCATATGTGTTAGAATGTAGTGGGAAGTCCTAAGATAAGATTCCAGATAAGAGCACTATCAAATGGTGGGTGGGAAGTTGTTCGTCAGGGTACAGCGAAAGAGGGCCGCCGACGGCAGCGAGATGCTCTACGCGTCCGTCGTAGAGAACAAGAGCGTCGGCGGGAAG
>ERZ773067.408-NODE-408-length-26517-cov-9.302434_pt1 | contig 26517 bp, 18 predicted proteins | sample MGYA00580622_ERZ773067 | MGnify/ENA primary metagenome ERZ773067 (study PRJEB29015, sample SAMEA2737998) | human oral metagenome | biome: human oral; feature: human-associated habitat; material: dental | place: China | collected 2113 ...
TGAAAGTGGCCAAGGCTATGCTAGCACAAGGAGTAGTATAAAACATAGAAAAATAAAATATAATACTCGGCGTCGATTCTCCATTCATTGAGAATCGACGCTTTTTTACGGAAGAAAGGTAAACCATGAAAAGTAAATCAAACATCCACCGAATCCTCGTATTAATGCTTATGTCGCTATTCGTAATCGGAGCGCGGGCGCAGAGTAAATTCCATGTAGACCTGGATTATCATTATTATCTCGGACTCTACGAATATGAAAAAGATGGCAGCTATACTCGTAACGAATACAAAATGGGTGGACACGCTCTAACACTGGCAACTCGCTATGATGTGACACCACGAATTTCAGTAGGATGGGGAACCGGACTCGCTATCTACACCGAACCTACCCACACTACGATGCCTCTCTTTGCCACCGTGCGTTACAAAGCTTTTGAAAAGATGCCGAACATCTACGCATTCGCTGACCTCGGTCTGGGAGTGCGATTCAAAGGCACGTCGCTATCCAAAGGACCAACCGGTACCATCGGCATGGGATACACGAAGATGTTAGGAAAGCATTTCGGAGTGAATTTCCGAATGGGCTATAATCTGAGGCACTTCAGATACATCGCCTACACTATTTCAAACGAAGAAACCGGAGAAATAATCTACACCAAATACAATCATAACACCCGCCATTCCATCTCTTTCAACTTGGGTTTAACTTTCTAGCGGCAGATTTTTTAGCGTTTCGTGGCATTTATCCAGTATATCCAGCAGTTCGCATGCATTGGTTGAGCGCAACATTGCGATGCGAGTTTGTTTGAAATCGGGCACGCCTTTGAATATCGGTGACGCTGCCAGATGTCGACGGGTGTGGAGAATGCCGCGATACTCGTCGATGCGTTCAACGTTTATGCGTAACATTTCCTTGAGGACATCTATTTTTTCGTCGATGGTTAGGTCGGGCTCGTTGGGGCTGCGGAATATCCATGGGCAACCAAAGGTGGCACGGCCAATCATAATAGCATCCACGCCATATTGCTCGAAGCGTTCATGTGCTGTTTGAGGACTGGTTACATCGCCGTTTCCGATTATTGGAATTGTAATGCGCGGATTATTCTTCACTTCGCCGATGAGGGTCCAATCGGCTTCGCTTGTGTACATCTGCGAGCGGGTTCGACCGTGAATTGTCAGCGCCTGAATACCGCAATCCTCCAACTGTTCGGCCAGCTGGTCAATGATGAGGCTATTGCTATCCCATCCCAGTCTAGTTTTCACCGTGACCGGAGTTCGAACGGCGCGAACAACCTCACGTGTTATTTCGAGCAAGAGCGGAATATTGTTGAGCATTCCTGCTCCGGCGCCTTTAGATGCGATTTTCTTTACTGGACATCCGAAGTTCAGGTCAATCACGTCTGGCTCCGCCTGCTCAACTATCTTAGCCGCCTCAACCATTGAATTTACGTCGCGTCCATAGATTTGTATTCCTACTGGACGTTCCTCGGGGTCGATGATAATCTTCTTTAAGGTTGACTGGATGTTGCGTATCACGGCGTCTGCCGACACAAATTCCGTGTAAACCATTGCGGCTCCGAAACGTTTGCACATTCTGCGGAACCCTATGTCGGTGACATCTTCCATTGGTGCCAGAAAAAGAGGCCGCTCTCCAAAGTTTATATTTCCGATTTTCATGCGTGCAAAGTTAACTCGGGTTTTATGTATTCAAACTTAAAATGTCTGTCGGGTTCCAAGGGGTACGTATAAATATGGAGTTCGATTTGAAGAACTCCCTCGGCATTGAATCATACGGGGTCTACATCAAAATAAATTTGTATCGAAGAATAATGCTTGTCTGCCAGCAGAGCCATGTTAACCTGACGAAGATAGGTTCGTACATGGGTGTAATCAATGCCGTTTTCGAGTTTTAGTACAATTTTGCGTATGAATAGTGTTTTGATTCGCGCAACGGCGGGTTTGTCAGGACCAAGGACTCGAGAGCCAAGTATTTCGCGCAATCGGGAACCAAGTTCGAGTGCGGCTGAGTTGACGGTATTTTCGTTGCGATGTTTCAGGTAGATATATATGAGTCTGTAGAAGGGCGGATAGTGGAACTTGCGCCGCTCGGAGAGTTGGTCGGCGAAAAAAGATGAATAGTCGGCCTCCATCAGTTGACGGATGAGTGGCAGTTCGGGACTCTTTGTTTGCAGAATCACCAGTCCTTGCTTTCCCTTTCGACCGGCTCGACCGCTCACCTGACTCATCATGGCGAAGGCCAGTTCGTGGGCTCGGAAGTCGGGATAGTTCATAATTGAGTCGGCGTCGAGAATACCAACCACTGAAACATTATCGAAATCGAGCCCTTTAGAAACCATTTGCGTACCGATGAGGAGGTTTGTTCGCCCGGTGGCAAAGTCGCTAATCAGCTTTTCGTAGGCATTTCGCGAGCGAGTTGTGTCGAGGTCCATTCGAGCTATGTGCGCCTCGGGAAATAGTTCGCTAACGGCATCTTCAACCTTTTCTGTTCCATAGCCCCGCCCGCGAATTTCGTTGCTTTCGCAATTGGGGCATTTCTCTGGCAGTCGAGTAGTATAGCCGCAATAGTGACAGGTGATGATGTCAGTACTTTTGTGATGGGTGAGCGATACGTCGCAGTTGGGGCATTTGGGTACCCATCCACAAATAGGGCATTCAATCATAGGTGCGAAGCCTCGTCGATTTTGAAAAAGAATCACCTGTTTGCTTTCCGAGAGTGCGGTTCGGATGGCCGATATGAGACGTGGTGAAAAGAAACCCGACATCATCTTGCGACGTCGTAAATCTTTTGTGTCTACTATTTCGATTTCGGGCAACTTTATGTCCTTATATCGTTTGGTGAGGGTGACCAAACCATATTTTCCTTCGCGAGCATTATTATAGGTTTCAATCGCAGGGGTGGCAGTTCCAAGGAGAGTTTTGGCGCGATAGATTTGCGCCAGAATTATAGATGCCGAACGGGCATGGTACCGTGGTGCAGGGTCTTGCTGTTTGAAGCTGGTTTCGTGTTCCTCGTCGATAATTACAAGGCCGAGTCGCTTGAAAGGCAGAAACACCGCCGAACGAGCACCGAGTATAACGTCGTAGGGCTCGGGTGATAGCTGTTTTTGCCAGATTTCAACCCGTTCAGCGTCGCTGTATTTGCTGTGGTATATCCCCAGTCGGGAGCCAAATATATCGCGCAATCGCTGCATCATCTGTACGGTCAGGGCAATTTCAGGAAGAAGATAGAGTACCTGTTCGTCTCGGTCGAGGGCCTCGGAAATTAGGTGTATATAAATTTCGGTTTTTCCAGAGGATGTGACTCCATGCAATAGAGTTACGGCGTGACTCTGCATTTGCTGAACAATATTTTCGTGCGCTTCGGATTGCGCTCTGTTCAGTGGTTTTATGTTTTCCATCCTAGGAGGAAGAGATGTGTTGAGCCGGCCAACTTCATGCTCTTCGATTCTCAAAACACCCTTTTGTACTAGAGCTTTCAGAGCGGCGGGATTACTGCGGGCTCGATTGAGTAGCACATCTTGCCCTAGCAGTACATTCGAAAGCTCGGTATTAGATGATTCGGAAAAAGCCATATCTATGAATGTTTCTACGATAGCTAGTTGCTTAGGTGCTCGAGCAAGTGAATCGAGCAATCGGTGTAGCTTAGATTCATCTTGGAAAGCATACTGTAGCATAACGAACAGTTCCACCCGTGGTTTGTAGGCTTCCAATTGCTTCAATCCCGTTGGCAGTGCGGCCTTCATCACGTCACCAAGAGGAGCCATGTAGTAGTCGGCTATCCATGTCCAAAGTCTGAACTGCTGTGGTAATATAATGGGTTGGTCATCTAGTACGGCAATGATATTTTTATATTCTATCGGTTTCTCGATAATTGATGGAATAGCATCGCCTGTTATAATTCCGATATATTTTTTTGATTTCCCCAGCGGTACAAGTGCCCGCGTCCCTGGTATCGCTCTGTTTTCGAGTTTATCGGGTACGGAGTAGGTGAATTGTCCTTCGAGCGGAAGCGGAAGAATTATGTTTACATGTTTCATTGCATTTGCAAAAGTATCCGGGATAATCAAATGAAAAAGGACACGCCCAGAAACGTGTCCCTATGTTTGATGTATAATCAAGATTGCTATAGCGGAGAAGTGAAGATGAAAGTACGAATAAACCAATAAGATAGGATTCCGCTCATATATCCTGCAAAAGCAATCCAGGAAATACGTTTCATGTACCATCCGAAGGTTATGTTTTCGAGCCCCATCACAATAACTCCCGCAGCGCTGCCAACAATGAGCATCGAACCGCCCACGCCTGCACAATAGGCCAGTAGTTGCCAGAAAATTCCGTCGATGGCCATATCGCCTGTTGCCTGGATGGGATACATGCCCATGCTACCGGCGACGAGTGGAACATTATCCACAATCGACGAAAGTACGCCTATGATTCCGGTGACGGCGTAGTGATTTCCGTCGAACGCTATGTTGAGGGTATCGCCAAGTCTGGTGAGAACTCCTATTTCTTCAAGACAAGCCACAGCCATGAGTATGCCAAGGAAGAAGAGAATGGTCGACATGTCAATTCTGCTAAGCAAATTGCACACACGCTTTGCAAAGTTCTCACTTCCGCCGATATTACGATGTTCGTAGCGATAGAATATCTCCGTGACCGTCCATAGAATACCAAGCACAAGCAGAATGCCAACAAATGGCGGCAGGTGAGTTATGTATTTAAAGATTGGCACGAAACACAGTCCGCCCACACCGATTGCAAAAACAGCTTTGCGTTGTTTACTGCCGAATTCGGCCCGGTCGTGTTTCATTTCTACATGCGTTTCGGCTTCGCCTACTGTTCCTTTCAATGTGTATTGTATAATGAAAACAGGAACAATCATCGATACTAGCGAAGGCAGGAATACCTCGCTTATTACACCAGCTGCGGTTATCATTCCCGAGTTCCAAAGCATTATGGTTGTTACATCGCCAATCGGAGAGAAAGCTCCCCCTGAATTTGCAGCGATAATTACGAGCGATGCATAAATCATGCGGTCTTTTCGCTCGGGAATGAGTTTTCTCAGAATCATAATCATCACTATGCTCGTTGTGAGATTGTCGAGAATAGCCGAGAGAAAGAAAGTCATGAACGCTATTCGCCAAAGTAATCCTCGCTTCGATTTAGAATGCATCACGTTTCTTACCCAGTTGAATCCTCCATTCTGATCGACAATTTCGACAATTGTCATTGCCCCCATCAGGAAGAAGAGGGTTGTTGAAGTGTCACCCAGATGCTCTATGATAACTGAGTTTACGAATTGTGTAAGTGAATCGGCTGTTCCCTTGAAATCAGGGTGCATAAGCTGAATAAATGATGCAGGGTTGACCATGTAGAGAGTCCAGCAGAACACGAACATCAACAAAGCGATTGCGGCCTTATTGATTTTGGTTAGATTCTCTGTTGCAATAAGTGTGTAGCCAGCAATGAACACTGCAATGATGGCAATAGTGAGAGTAGACATTCTAAATAATATATTATGTTAAAAAATAGTTACAAAGATAAGTGGATTAGAGTACTTCGTCGACTTTGAAATCAGTGGGATCGAAAGGGATATCTGGCAGTTTCTGGAAGTCGAAACAGATACCGATTTTGTAGGCTTGCGGAATCTTTGGTAGAAAACGGTCATAGTAGCCACGGCCGCGGCCTAGTCTGTTGCAATGTTCGTCGAAGCTCATGCCAGGAACAACAATGAGTTCTATCTTGCTTAATTCAGTGAAAGGTTCGCCTATTGGTTCCATGATATGGAAAGAGCTTTCACGAAGATCAGCTGGACCGGTATAGCATCGCACTTCCATGTCGGTGTCACTCACCACAACTGGCAGTAGAACTTTTTTGCCACTACTTGCCATTAGATCTATGAGCTTGTGAGTGTTCACCTCGTCGGGTAGAGAATTATAGAGCATTATCGTACTAACTTCTTGCAGCTTGGGGTGGGCGAGGAGTTTATCGATAATGGGGGATGATAGCTCGTGTAGTTCGGCCTGGGTGAACTGGTTTTTACGAGCACGTATTTCCTTCCGGAGTTCTTTTTTTGTTTGCATTACAATCATTTTTTCTTCGGGAATGCGCCCGTTGTAGAAAACACTTTGAGTGCAGCCTTTATATCGGGGTCTTTGAGGTTGAGATATTCAATCCATGCTTGTTCGTCGAGAATATTGTAGATGATTCGGCTGTTAATGTATTTCTCGAGGAGCTTTCGCGATTTGGATATGAGGTTATTTCGTTTTCGGAGTCCGTTTTGCTGGGCATAGTTCACGAAGTCGTTGACGAGATTGCGGCCGTCGAGATAGTTTGTGAGAGGTTTGAGTTCTTTAAACTGTACAAGTTGCTTTCGGTGCTCGTCAGTATATTTGAAAGCGTATTGTAGGATGAGTCCACTCATGGCCGCCTCTTTGTAATAGGACGTCATGTCCGATGTATCTTCGGGCACGAATATATCAGGAGTTATTCCTCCACCTCCGTAGACGGTTCGTCCGATAGAGGTATGATAAGCTGGTCCGGTATGCTTGATACTGTCTTGTGAGAAGAATTCTCCGTGTTGGTATCTTGCGAGAAGGTCTTGCTCGTAGTCGGCGTTTTCGCCTGGTTTGAACGGTTTTTGAATACAGCGTCCGGATGGGGTATAGTATCGGGCTATGGTTAGGCGAATGAGGCTCCCGTCAGGGAATCCTATTTGTTGCTGCACGAGGCCTTTACCGAATGAACGACGGCCTACGATAGTTGCGCGGTCATTGTCTTGCATAGCTCCGGCGAAGATTTCGGATGCCGATGCAGAGCCTTCATTGATGAGCACCACAAGCGGGATGTGTTGATAGCTTCCCTTACCATTACTTCTGTAGTCAGTACGCTGACTTTTTCGTCCTTCGGTATAAACAATGAGTTTGTTTTTCGGTAGGAATTCGTTAGCCATCTGTACGGCTACATCTAGGAGTCCACCAGTATTATCGCGCAGATCTATCACGAGATTTTCGGCATTATCGAGGTTGAGATGTTGTAGTGCTGTAATCATCTCGGCATAGGTTTTTTCGCTGAACGATTTGATGCGTATATATCCCGTTGTACTATCTAGCATGTAGGTGGCAGAAATACTTCTCATTGGTATATCGCCGCGTGTTACGGTTATCTCTTTCACCGTTTTGCTTCCATAGCGACGTATGCCGATTCGCACCTTAGAGTTCTTAGGGCCTTTAAGTCGGTGCTTAGCCTCGTTGTCGGTTACGATTTTGCCGACAAAAGGTTTGCCGTCGATACTTACGATTTTGTCACCTGCCAGGATTCCGACTTTCTCAGCTGGACCGTTCTTAATAACGTTCTGTACTTGGATTGTGTCTTGTCTGATAACGAACTCGATGCCCACGCCAGAGAATGAGCCTTTCAGATCATCGGTAGCCGTTTGAACGTCTTTTGCGCTGATGTAGACTGAGTGTGGGTCGAGCTCGGCGAGAATCTGCGGGAGGGCTTTCTCTACGAGGTCATTGATATTCACTGAGTCAACATATTGGTCATCTATGATGTGCAGGAGATTATTAAGCCGGCTGCTTCCGCTGTTGATTATGTTCAGCCGATTGCCTGCAAAATGATTCGTGTAGAACGAGCCGATGATTATTCCAATGGCCACGCAAAGAGCCATCCATAGCGGCATGAAACGGTTATTTTTCTTTTGACTCATTGTTTTCTAGGTTTAAATATTCCACCTTCACGCCTGCCTTTTCTAGCAGGTCTGTTCCGTCCGTTAGTCTGTATTGTTCTGCATAGACCACACGCTTGATACCCGACTGGATTATCAGTTTAGAGCATTCGATGCACGGCGCAGCAGTTACATAGAGAGTGGAACCGTCGCTGTTGTTACCGCTTCGGGCCAACTTAGTAATGGCATTGGCTTCGGCGTGCAGAACGTAAGGATAGGTGATGCCGTCAGCATCTTCGCAAACATTTTCGAATCCGCTGGGGGTTCCATTATATCCATCGCTTATTATCATTTTATTTTTCACCACAAGGGCTCCTACTTGTCGACGTTGGCAGTAGGAATTCTCGGCCCAGATGCGCGCCATGCGAAGATATCGGCGGTCGAGCAGTGTTTGTTTTGAAGCTTGAATATCGCTCATTATTATTTCTTGATTCCATTTCTTTCCAGAAGCGCGTCTATCGTAGGCTCCTGACCACGGAAGCGTTTGTAGAGTATCATGGGATGTTCTGTCCCGCCGCGTGAGAGGATATTGTCGCGGAACGACCAGGCTGTTTCCCGGTTAAAGATTCCATTCTTCTTGAACATGCTAAATGCATCGGCATCGAGTACTTCAGCCCACTTATAACTGTAGTAGCCGGCGGCATATCCGCCTGCCATGATATGTGAGAACTGCGTTGTCATACATGTTTCGGGCAGCTGTTCATCGATGATAGCTTTTGCCCAGGCTTTCTTCTCAAACGGAATTATGTCGTCTGTAAATTCGTCGCGTTGGGTGTAGTAGGCCATGTCTAGCAAACCTAGGCTCACCTGTCGCAAACAGCTCATGGCTACATTGAAATTACGCGAGGCAATGACTTTGTCGATTAACTCATCGGGCATTGGCTCGCCTGTTTTATAGTGGAAAGCGAAAGTACGGAGGAACTCTTTCTCTACGGCATAGTTTTCCATGAATTGTGAAGGCAGCTCAACGAAGTCCCACCAAACGTTCGTACCCGATAAACTTTCGAACCGAGTGTTGGCAAACATACCGTGGAGCGAATGACCGAATTCATGCAAGAAGGTTTCAACCTCACCCAGCCTAAGCAAGGCCGGCTTACCGTCGGTGGGTTTCGACAGGTTCATGACTAGCGATGCGTGTGGACGAACATTTGTACCGTCGTGCTTAATATACTGTCCTTGAAATTCAGTCATCCAGGCACCGTCGTGTTTTCCTTTTCGCGGGTGAAAATCAACATAGAGTACTGCGAGATAAGAGTCGTTGGCATCGAAAACCTCGTAGGCTTTCACATCGGGATGGTAGACTGGAATCTGTTTGTTTTCCCGGAAAGTAATTCCATATAGTTTCGTAGCCAGACCGAAAACGCCATTGATTACATTGTTCACTTCGAGATAAGGACGAAGTTCTTCCGGGTCGAAATCATATTCTTTCACCTTGAGCCGATGACTGTAGTAGGCTGCGTCCCATGGTTTGAAGTCGAAATCTTCGCCCATTTCTTCTTTAGCAAGCGCTTTCACTTTCGCACTTTCGGCTATGGCAGCAGGTTTATAGGCTTCGATTAGATTATCGAGTAGCTTATAAACATTGTTCACCGATTCGGCCATACGATGTTTCATCACATAGTCGGCATATGTTTCATAGCCTAGCAATTGTGCCGTTTGTCGACGGAGGTTTATTAGTCGGCGGCATATTTCGAGATTATTCTCCTCATTGTCTTTTATGCAGAGCGTACTATGAGCCATGTAGAGCTCACGACGTAGCTCACGACGGTCGCTGTAGGTCATGAACGGACCGTAGCTTGGAGCATCTAACGTGAACACCCATCCTTCGAGATTCCGTTCGCGTGCAGATTCGGCAGCAGTTTCACGTGCTGTTTCTGGTAGTCCGGAAAGGTCAGCTTCGTTGGTTATGTGGAGTGTGTAGGCCTTATTTTCTTTCAACAGATTCTGCGAGAATTGCAGCGAGAGTATCGATGCTTCTTCGGTTAGACTACGCAACCGCTCTTTATCGGTATCGTTAAGTAGAGCGCCACTCCGAACGAAGCCGTCGTAGCTGTCTTCGAGTAAGCGATTCTCCTCTACCGTGAGTTCACGATGCTTTTCATACACAGCTTTGACTCTTGCAAATAATTTCGGATTCAGACTGATGTCATTGGCGTGCTGCGTTAGTATCGGACTCATTTTCTGCGCTAGTTCTTCCATCTCGTCGTTGGTTTCTGCGCTTAGCATGTTGAAGAATACACTTGTCACGCGGTCGAGCAAGTCATAGTAATGTTTACGTCCTTCAACCTCGTCTTCTCTTGCGAGTGTATTGTCGAAAGTAGGTTCTTCGGGATTATTGATTGTTTTTTCAATCTCTTCGTTTTCGCGCCTGATGCCTTCCATTATGGCTTCTTCATAGTCGGCGAGTGTGATTTTATTGAAAGGCACCGTATCGTGCAGGGTATTGTATGATTCGAGAAAAGGATTTCGGTGAGTTTCCTTTTCGACGTTATGTTCTGTCATTCTCTCTAATATATAAAACGTTATAACATGTCGCAAAGTTACGCAATGAACCCCAAAAGCCTAGCAGACTTTTGAGGTTCGTTTTTGTTTATACAAAGAGTGTTTCTTGGACGATTTATTTAATCATATCCACTGAGCGTTTCACGAATGCGTCGAGGGCGGCACCTTTCAGCATTCCATTTTGAAGCAGGGCGAGGTCGATGATTTGATGGATAGCTGGATTCTGCTTAGACGATTCGGAGATAATTCCACGACGCTTTTCTTGTTCGCCGGCTAGAGCTTTTTCGGCGTTTTGGATTTCGTCTTTTTCGTTCTGTGTCACATCCTCGGGTTTTTTCTTGTTTCGCTCCTGACGTAGGGCGTCGAGCTTGGCCTGGATACCTTTGATTTCGGCGGTCACGGGCTTCAGACTGTCAGCAGTGCCGGCTTCGGTTGTCTTGAGGATGGCTTGAATGAGCGGATGATCGGTGTTTAGCACCAGATTGTAGGAATCGGGCAGCTGGGCATAGAAGTTCATTCCTTGCTGGTAGCGACTCATTTCTTTCATTCGGCGCATATACTCGTCGGTTGTTATTTGTGCCGGTCGAGCGGTTGAACCCATGGGTTGCGACACAACATTGATTTGAACTCGGTCGATTTGCGGTAGCTGGGTTTGGAAGGCCTCGTTAATAAGTTCTTGCTTCTCAGTTGGTAGTTCCTGTTGCGACGAATTGTCTTTCAAAATCAACTTGTCGGCTGTGTTCGAATCGACGCGTACAAATCTACTCTTCTCGAGTTTCTGCTCGAGCATCGAAATCATGGGCAGGTCGAGTTCGCCATCGGCCAGCAGAACGCTGTAACCCTTGTCGCGTGCTGCCTGGATATAAGAATATTGCGCTTCGGTGTCGGTTGCATATAGATAAACTAGCGTATCTTCTTTATCAGTTTGATTTTCTTTGATGAGCGTACGATATTCGTCGAGTGTGAAGTTCTTGTGGTCGACGTCAGTTAGGAGCGTGAAATCTTTTGCTTTTTCATAGAAGTCGTTGTCCGAAAGATTTCCATAGTTCACGAAAATCTTCAGGTCGGCCCATTTTGATTCATATTCCTTGCGGTTTTCTTTGAATAAACTGTTGAGTCGGTCGGCCACTTTACGGGTGATGTAGCCTGATATTTTCTTCACGTTTGCATCGGCTTGCAGGTAGCTACGACTAACGTTGAGCGGGATGTCGGGCGAGTCGATAACACCGTGCAAAAGAGTCAGAAATTCTGGCACAATACCGTCTACTTTGTCGGTCACATAGACCTGATTGCTGTAGAGCTGAATTTTATTCCGCTGCAGGTCGATGTTGTTCTTGATGGGTGGGAAATAGAGTATTCCTGTGAGATGGAACGGGAAGTCGACGTTGAGATGAATCCAGAACAGCGGTTCGTCATTCATCGGGAACAGTGTGCGATAGAAACTCTTATAGTCTTCATCTTTAAGCGTTGTTGGAGCCTTTGTCCAGAGCGGCTCAGTGGAGTTAATCACATTGTCCTCATCGGTTTCAACCTGCTTTCCGTCTTTCCACGTTGTTTTCTTCCCGAAAATCACGGGTACGGGCATGAATTTGCAGTATTTGTTGAGCAGTTGTTCGATACGTTCTTTCTTGAGAAAGTCCTTACTGTCGTCGTCGATGTGGAGAACAATACTCGTTCCGCGTTCGGTCTTATCGATATCTTCGAGCGTATATTCGGGACTCCCGTCGCAGCTCCATTTCACGGCTTGCGAGTCTGGACGATAGCTTTTAGTTAGGATGTCGACTCGCCTTGCCACCATGAAAGCCGAGTAGAAACCAAGTCCGAAATGCCCGATGATTGCTTCGGCCTTGTCTTTGTATTTCTCCATGAAATCGCTCACTCCAGAGAAAGCAATTTGATTTATGTAGCGTTCAATTTCGTCGGCTGTCATACCGATTCCATTGTCGGTCACAGTGAGCGTTCCGGCCTGTTCGTCGACCGATACAGACACTTTAAGTTCCTTGTCGTCCACACTAGTTTCGCCTGCTGTTGCCAGCGTACGTAGTTTTTGCGTTGCATCGACGGCATTTGAAACGAGTTCGCGCAAGAAAATTTCATGGTCTGAATAGAGAAACTTTTTAATCACGGGGAAGATGTTTTCTGTCGTAACCCCTATGTTACCTTTTTGCATGTGCGTTATAAATTTATTTGTTAAACCTTATGCCCCCATTTTTACAAACACCATGCCAATAACACGTCGTGTCATATCCGGTCAGACTATGTTTTCAATCGCTTGATAGGCTTAGGCTAAAAACGGTTTTTATCCCTTTGAATAATTAATTCTGATACTTAAAATTCTTATTAGTTACCGGCATTGGCAATGCGTATACTATGATTTTATTTTTAGCATACGAATTGATAGTTCTTTAACTTCTATTTTATATTAAGTATTGGCATTAATAATGCCTTAACTTATATTTTATTTTTAGTGCCCGCATTAATAATGCCTTAACTATAATTTAGTTTTAGGTACATGCATTTATAATGCGGTAATACAAATATTATTTTAAGTATGGGCATTAATAATGCTTATAACTAAAATATATTTCAACAATGCGCATTAATAATGTCTATGCTTCTTTTTTATTTTAACTGCTAGAATTAATATTTCTATGAATAACTACCTTGTATCGAATACATGAATACGTGCGTTCAGTTTAAACGTGAATTCGATTTAAGAATCCGCTTAAGCTCTTGTTTATATGTACAATGGATGAACAGACACGGATACCAACTCGGCCTACCGGCCGCATGTAGGGACAGACCCCGTGTCTGTCCGATTCCTATACCAATTTGGTTTGCCTACCGCATAGCATGCCCCATCCTTAACAGGCGGGAGAGCGGACAGACACGGGGTCTGTCCCTACATGCGGCCGGTAGGCCGAGTTGGCATCAGTGTCTAGCATTCATCCTCCCCCCCTGGATTAAGCGGATTCTTAAACCGAACTCACATAGTAATAAAAAAGCGTGCCGCAAAAACTGCGACACGCTCTTATTAGAGAAGATATGAAATGTTTTAAGTGTTGTCTTATTCTTCTGATTTCTCTCCCTGACCGTTCTTGATTCGGCGGCCCAAAACAAGGTAGGCAACCGGCGATGCAATGAATATCGAGGAAAGTGTGCCGAAGAACACTCCGAGAATCATTGCGAACGAGAAACTGCGGATACTGTCGCCACCGAGAATAAAGATGGCTAGCAGAACTATCATCGTTGAGGCCGAAGTATTGATGGTTCGAGCCAACGTTTGGTTGATTGAATCGTTGAAGAGTGTTTGAACATCTTGCTTCGGATGCAGACGGAAGTTTTCACGGATTCGGTCGAATACCACCACCTTGTCGTTTATAGAATAACCAATCACAGTTAGGATGGCACCGATGAATGTTTGGTCGATTTCGAGCGAGAAGCCTATCCAGCCGTAGCATAGCGAGTAGAAGCCAACAACGATGAGGGTGTCGAAGGCTAGGGCTACGATTGAGCCGACCGAGAAGCCTACGTTTCGGAAACGAATGAGAATATAGACGAAGATGAACACCAAGGCGAGAATTACGCTGATGATGGCGCCGTTTGTGATGTCTTTAGCAACCGACGGACCTACTTTGGCTGAGCTGATGATTGAGCCGCCTTCACGTATGTCGGGGTTCTTGAAACTATCGACATTAGTTTGACTAACGAAGTTGCCTTTCCTCAATGCCTGATAGAGTAGCGTTTCAGCTTTGTCGTCTTCGAGTGGGTCGTTCGACTCGATATTGTAGTTGGTTGAAACACGAATTGTCTTTCCGTCGGTTCCGATGGCGATTACAGTTGTTGTAGCAGGTTTACCGGCGTTTTCGCCAATTGTGTTTATGAATGCTCCGCTGAGCGATTTGCGGACGTCTTCAACATGTACAGCTTTGTTGAGTGCAACTACATAGTTTCGTCCACCCGTGAAGTCGATGCTTCGGCTTAGACCACGTGTCACAAAACTACCTATGAAGACGATAGCGGCGATTCCCCATATAGCAAAGGTCTTTTTATACATGCCCATGAAACGTACGTTCTTGTTTTGCATGAGGTTCTTGCTGATGGAGGTGTAGAACTTCTGGTTCATCCATTTGTCTTTCTTCAGACGGCTTTCGTATATAATACGGGTTAGGAATACGGCTGTGAAGAACGAGCATAGTATGCCGATTATCCATGTCGTGGCGAATCCTCTGATAGGACCTGTTCCGGTGACAAGGAGGATTATACCGGTGATGAGCGAAGTGAGGTTGGAGTCGAAGATAGCCGAGAAGGCATTGCTGTAACCGGCTTGCAGAGCTTGTTTTATGCCTTTGCCGGAGCGCATTTCTTCTTTTATTCGTTCATAAATTAGCACGTTGGCATCGACCGCCGTTCCAAGCGTCAGCACGATACCGGCAATTCCCGGCATGGTGAGTGCCGATTGGAATGAGGCTAGGATTCCAAGCGTGAAGAATAGGTTGATAAGTAACGCGCAGTTTGCCAGCATACCGGGGATGAAGTCGTACATGACTAGCATGAATATCATCAGCAGGACGAAGGCTATTGCAAACGACCATAGTCCTTGCTGTATGGATTGTGCTCCGAGTGTCGGACCAACAACCTCTTCTTGAACGATTCGTGCAGGAGCGGGCATACGACCTGATTTCAGAGTGTTAGCCAGGTCTTTCGTGTCTTCGATAGTGAAGCTACCGGAAATTGACGACTGTCCACCGGTGATTTCGCCGTCAACGCGTGGTGCCGAGTAAACAACTCCGTCAAGCACGATGGCAATAGCTTTGCCGACGTTGGCTTTTGTGAGTGCAGCCCATTCTCGTGCTCCTTCAGAGTTCATGGTCATGCTCACTTCGGGTCTTCCGAACTGGTTGAACTGGTCTTTTGCATCTGTTACTACGTCGCCTTCCATCGGTGCGCGTCCGTCGGAGGTCGTAATTTTAAGGGCGTGGAGTTCGTAAACGTTCTTTTGCTGGATTCCGTCGGCCGGTTTGGCACTCCACAACAGTTTCAGGTCGGTTGGCAGAACTTGTTTAGCCAACTGGCTGTGAATTATCTTATTGATAGCGGCTGTGTCGCGAATGTTGGCATATCCAACGATACTGAGCGACTGTCCTGGCAGAAGTTGCAGCATCGAAAGCAACGGATGTTCCTTTTTTGCTGCTGCCATTTGTGCATCAGCTCCCTTTGCGGCATTAGCAGCGGGGTCGTCTGAGTTCTTCAATGAGAATTTCGGCTTTTTAGCCGGCTTTTCGATTTTGGCTGTTTGTTTAGCGGTAGCTTTAGTCGTGTCTACTTTGGCAGTATCTATTTTTGTTTCGCCGTTTGCAAGGCGTTGGTCTAGTTGTGTGAGATAAGGATTAACTTCCTGGTTATTGTAGGTTTCCCAGAATTCGAGATTAGCTGAACCTTGCAGAAGTTTTCGCATACGTTCAGGTTCGCGAATACCGGGCATTTCGACCATGAGTCGGCCTTCTTGTCCTTCTAGCTTCTGAATGTTAGGCTGAACAACACCGAATTGGTCGATTCGGTTTCTAACAACGTTATAAGAGTTGTCAATTGCAGCTGTTACCTCTTCGCGGAGGGCTTTCTCAACTTCGCTATCAGAGCTTTGTGTACTCACTTTTCCTTTGAGTTGCTGGGTAGCGAAGATTTCAGCTAGTCTATGCCCTGGGGCGTTCTTATGGTAGGCGTTTATGAAAAGTGTGATGAAGTCGCTCTGACTTGTTTCTTCCTCTTTCTTTGCCTCTTCGATTGATTTCTGGAATGCGACATCTGTTTTGTGGTCGGCAAGTACCTCGACAACGTCGGGAACGGAGATTTCTAGAATAACATTCATACCGCCCTTCAGGTCGAGACCTAGGCCTATCTGGGTTTCTAGACACTTCTGATAAGAGTATATTCCCAAATACTTGACAGAGTCTTTATAATCCTGTCGCGCAATTGGGTCTTTAATCTTCTCTGCCTGGCTGTCATAGTAGCTGGTGGCCACTGAGAAAGACAGGTAGAAGACACTTGCGAGCGTCAGGAGGACGGCAACACAAATTACTAATCCTTTGTTTTGCATTTTATTATATTTGATTTGATTGTTGTTTTCAGTATGATATTATCAATCAACGACCGTAGAAATGAAGTCGTGCAAAGATAATTATTTTTCACATTGTGGAAAAAGAATGCTATATAATTCGCCTGTGAGCATGTTTACCGAACATCTTAAATAACATGGGAGTTACATTTCTTGAACCATGAATTCTAGTAAGTGCAAGATGGTATTATACTTACTGGAATTTTACAAAGCTCATATCATTCTGTATTGTATCTATTAGCAATTTGTGAGGTGGTTCTTTTTCATTAAATCCGGTGTTGCTAGAGTTCATAAATGTTTTATAATTATCTTTGTGTAGCCGAAACGAAACAAAGCCAGTGTTTAGTGGCATGGCGTTTGTTGAATATAGGCATCTGAATAAAGAGGTTTGAGACCTCTGTTTTTTTGTGTAATAAACCTTATAAAGAAAGGAACAAGAATGAACGATTTTAGGAAGTTTGCCACTCGACATCTGGGCATGAACGGCATGGTGATGGACGACGTGATGAGGTTACAGCAGCAATATCTGAATCCTTATATCTTGGAAGAACGCCAGCTGAATGTTACTCAGATGGATGTCTTTTCGCGTTTGATGATGGATCGTATAATCTTTCTGGGAACAGAAATCGATGACTACACAGCTAATACTCTTCAGGCTCAGCTACTCTATCTCGATTCTACCGATCCCGGGAAAGATATTTCTATCTATATCAATTCGCCGGGAGGAAGCGTTACGGCTGGTTTAGGAATATATGATACGATGCAGTTCATTTCGAGCGATGTGGCAACTATTTGCACTGGTATGGCCGCTTCGATGGCTGCTGTTCTGCTGGTTTCGGGAACAGAAGGTAAGCGGTCTGCACTTACACACAGCAGAGTGATGATTCATCAGCCGCTTGGAGGAGTGCAAGGGCAGGCATCAGATATCGAAATCGAGGCTAAGGAAATTCAGAAATTCAAGAAAGAGCTCTATACCATCATAAGTAATCATTCGCACCAAACCTTCGAGAAGGTCTGGAACGATAGCGATCGCAACTACTGGATGAACGCTGAGGAAGCAAAAGACTACGGTATGATAGATGCGGTTCTAACAAAGAAGAAATAGTTTATGGCAGAAAAAAAATGTAGTTTCTGCGGTAGACCTGAAAAAGATGTTCGGCTGCTCTTAACGGGACTCAATGGTTACATCTGCGACGAATGTGCGCAACAAGCAAACAAAATCATTTTGCAATCGGGTGTGCTCAAAAATGATTTATCTGAAGAAAACTCTCTTCCTGATATGAAGAATGTTCCAAAGCCTAAAGAAATCAAGGCTTATCTGGATGAATATATTATCGGGCAAGATGAGGCCAAACGCTATCTTTCAGTGGCAGTCTACAATCATTATAAACGGTTGCAGCAGCCCGAAGAAAAGGATGGTGTGGAAATCGAAAAAAGCAATATAATAATGGTGGGCTCAACAGGAACTGGCAAAACGCTAATGGCTCGAACCATTGCTAGAATGCTGAAAGTACCGTTCACGATTGTCGATGCGACGGTTTTCACAGAGGCTGGATATGTAGGCGAAGACGTTGAAAGTATACTGTCACGTTTGCTTCAGGTAGCCGATTTCGATCTTGCAGCAACCGAACGTGGAATTGTTTTCATAGACGAAATCGACAAGATTGCTCGTAAGAGTGACAATCCAAGTATAACGCGCGACGTTAGCGGCGAGGGAGTCCAGCAAGGATTGCTAAAACTTCTCGAAGGCACAACTGTGAATGTTCCGCCTAAAGGAGGACGCAAGCATCCGGACCAAGATTACATTCAAGTCGACACGCGCAACATTCTTTTCATTTGCGGCGGAGCTTTCGACGGTATCGAACGGAAAATTGCTCAACGGCTCAACACACATGTCGTGGGATATAATTCCGTACAGAATGTGGCGAAAATCGATAAGGATGACCTCATGAAATATATTCTCCCGCAAGACCTCAAATCGTTTGGGTTGATTCCCGAGATAATCGGACGTCTTCCAGTACTTACTTACCTCAATCCCCTTAACCGTGAAGCACTACGAAAGATTCTCGTCGAACCGAAGAACTCCATAGTCAGACAATATGAAAAACTCTTTGAGATGGACGGTATAAAGCTCTCGTTCACTAACGAGGCATTGGATTACATGGTCGACAAAGCAGTGGAGTATAAACTTGGGGCCCGTGGTCTGCGCTCCATCGTTGAATCGGTTATGATGGACGCAATGTTTGATATCCCCTCCAGCAAAGCGACAACTTTCGAAGTCGACGAAGATTACACCCGTAAACAACTCGACAAGGCACACCTTCAAAAGCTTGACTCCAAATAACTCAAGGCGCTTAGCCAAACAATCAACATGACACAGACGCTTAATCTCACAGAGTATCTGAAACGCTATTTCGGCTTTGACAAGTTCAAAGGCGAACAGCAAGCAATCATCCAAAATCTTTTAGACGGTAACAATACATTCGTTTTGATGCCAACTGGTGGCGGAAAAAGTTTGTGCTATCAATTGCCGTCGCTTCTCATGGAAGGTACCGCAATAGTAGTTTCGCCACTTATTGCGCTGATGAAGAATCAGGTGGATGTCATCAACGGGATCAGTGAGGAAGACGGCCTCGCACACTACCTTAATTCTTCTTTGAAGAAACTCGAAATAGACCGCGTCAAGGCTGATATATCCTCAGGTAAAACAAAACTGCTCTATGTTGCGCCTGAGTCGCTCACGAAAGAAGAGAATGTGGAGTTTCTCAAAACTGTTAAGATTAGCTTCTATGCCATTGACGAGGCACATTGCATATCGGAATGGGGACACGATTTCCGACCGGAATATCGAAGGATCCGATTTGCAATCGACGAAATATGCAAAGCACCAATTATTGCCCTAACAGCAACTGCAACCGATAAGGTGCGAACCGACATCATCAAAAGTCTATGCATCGATGATTGTAAAGAATTCAAAAGTTCGTTCAACAGGCCTAACCTCTACTATGAAGTGCGTCCCAAACGCAGCGATGAAGATACCAATCGGCAGCTCATCCGATTCATAAGGCAGCACGCTGGCAAAAGCGGAATAATTTATTGTCTCTCACGTAGAAAGGTTGAAGAACTGGCAGCTGTTCTGCTGGCAAACGACATTAAAGCTGCTCCTTATCATGCCGGGCTCGATTCCGAAACACGTTCTAAAACACAAGACGGATTCCTAATGGAAGAAATAGACGTCATCGTTGCAACTATCGCTTTCGGAATGGGAATTGATAAGCCCGATGTGCGTTTCGTAATTCACTATAATATTCCCAAAAGTCTGGAAGGTTATTACCAGGAAACAGGCAGGGCGGGACGCGACGGAGAAGAAGGTATATGCATAACTTTCTATTCGCAGAAAGACCTGAAAAAGCTCGATAAATTCATGGAAGGAAAGCCTGTTGCCGAACAGGAAATAGGCCGACAACTGCTTCACGAAACCGAAGCCTATGCCGAATCGTCGGTATGTCGACGTCGACTGTTGCTCCATTATTTTGGAGAAATCTATCCTAACCCCAATTGCGAGATGTGCGACAACTGTTTGCATCCGAAAGAGCAGATCGAGGCTAGCAAGCAATTGCTAATTGTTCTGCAAGCCGTTAAAACGCTCGGTGAAAAGTTCACACAGGAATATATTATCAACTTCGTTAGCGGAAACGCCAGTGAAGACATCAAAGACCATCTTCACCACCAACTTGACGACTTCGGAGTGGGAGAAAAAGAAGATTCGAAGATTTGGGCGCCGGTGATACGTCACGCTCTGTTAGCTGGGTTCTTGAGAAAAGACGTTGAAAGCTACGGACAATTAAAACTAACCGCAGCCGGGAAACGCTACATAAAAAATCCCACGGAATTCATGATAGTCCTCAACGCAGAATTTAACGAGGAAGACGAGGAAGACGAAATCATCGGAACGCCATCCGTGCTCGACCCCGAACTCTTTGCCATACTCAAAGAATTGCGGCGCACCACAGCACGCAAACTCGAGATTCCACCCTACGTGATTTTCCAAGACGTTTCGCTCGAACAAATGGCAATGATGTATCCCATCACCGAAAATGAACTACAAAATATACAGGGAGTAGGTGCTGGAAAAGCAAAGCGTTACGGTGCTGAGTTCTGCAGAATAATAAAAAAATATTGTGAGGAAAATAATATAGAACGTCCCGAAGAACTTCGCGTTCGAACAGTCGTGAAACGCTCCATGCGGAAAGTGAAAATCATTCAGGATATCGACCGTAAACTGCCCCTCAACGACCTTGCAACAGCCCAAGGAATGGAGTTCGACGAACTACTAGATAATATTGAAGATATCGTCAACAGCGGAACCAAACTAAATATCGACTACTACCTCGAAGATGTCTACGATGAAGATCAAATCGACGACATTTACGATTACTTCATGAATAGTGAAACCGACGACCTAGAGACTGCTGTGGTTGAGCTAAACGACGATTATTCGGAAGAAGAAATAAGACTCGTCAGAATAAAATTCCTCTCTGAAATGGCTAATTAATCCCTGCCATGTCTTTGGATACGATTTCCCCTAATGAAACAGGTAAGAGAGCAGAACGCTTTTACTGTCCCTTTTACAATATGTTTGCCGAAACGAATTGATTAATATACCTTTGCTGCCGTGAGACACTTAGCAACATATTCCATCGCCCCAGCGACATGTTTTTCGTGCCCTTTCGGCAACCGATATAAGAGAAAATAAGGAAAGATTTTATCTGCAAAACCTATACGATTTTCGCGCAGTAAATTGCCATACCTCCATAAATATAAACTCCCGCTCGGCCTATCGGCCGAATTGGCATCGATTGGGTTATGGATATTATCACCTTTCTTATTGCTCCATCATCCCTACTTCAAGCACCCCTACTTCAAGCACCCCTAACCTCATCCCTCACACCCCTTTGCCATGACGATAAATAAAGCAATAACGAAATAACAAGTATCAGAATGAACAAAAAGCATTTCTACGAACCTCCTAAGAGCGAGGTGGTCATTGTAAAGACCGACTATTATTTGCAAGTAACTTCCGCTACAGGATCTGCCGGCCACAATGATGCTGGCGACGACGGAACACTAAATGCAAAAGGCTTCGACTTTTCTGAGGACGAAGAAGAGGATAACCCGCAAGGCGAATCCATTTGGTAGACAAAAGAGTTATAAACTAAAAAGAAAGAAGAATGAAAACAAATATCCTATTGATGCTTGCCTTTATGGGACTAATCACTTTTGAATCATGCAACAATCAAGATTCAGCGAACGATAAAATCCCTGAAGTTGAAAAACAGGCACAAACAGAGTTCTCCGTGTTAGACAATATGCTACAATCAACCCGTACTAGCGGTGAATATACAGGCACGGGGATTAAATTTTATTGGACGGAAAAAGATAAGTTATGGATTTACAATTCTGGTGGAACGCCCGAACTAGATAGCAGTTTCAGTAGCAACATTGCCAAAGCCGTTGCTTCATTACCTAAGAAGAGAATCGCCACGGCCGATTTCTATTTTGAAAAGCATTACGAGGGCAGCAGTTATCCTGTGCGCTATACCGGTGCAAACAGTACTGCTGGCGACAAGGTGACATTTGCAGACAAGCAAAATCAGGCTGTAACTAACGATGCTTCGCACATTGGGATTAGCGGTGATTGCGGAACGGCCATAGCAACAAAGATGGCTAAGAACAAGTATAAACTAACTCTCGACCATAAGGCTGCCTATCTCACCTTTATGCCTTATTCTTCAATAGTATTCGCGAATAGTGTAAAGGTCACTCAAATAAAAGTTACGGCAGACAAGGCTATTTCCGGTCAATTTGATTTCAATGATAACGGAATAGACCTGAATTCTCGTCCGGCAACAACAACAGAAAATCGTACGATTACACTCACATTGGCAGGTGGAGGAACCGATGGATTTATTCTGCCCTCCTCGCCCGCAAAAGAATACAATGCAGCCATTATGGTATTGCCTCCCGGAGATTACGCCACCGTTGACGTGGAATACACTCTTTACGACCAGGCAACAACAATGGGTACAACCATTAAGAAACAGTACACAAATCTTACACTTAATGTAGGAAAAAATAAAAAGGTATCAACCGATATACAAATGCGAGTTCACCAAATGTCAGAGAGTACATGGCCTGGCTGGGTTAGCCCGAACATAAACGAAGCCTTATGGTATGTCCAAAGGGGCGATGTTCATTTGGACACAACCGTATATGCAAGAAGATGCCCTTATTACTATTCACCTGCAAATATCTTCTTAAGAGGTATATGGATTAAAAAGAAAGCTTATATCTCCGGATATAATGCCTCAACAGCCCCAGATGGAACAAATCAAGTAAAGTATTACAATACTGGAATTTTAACAGGCTATGCAAGCCATATAAATGGTTATGCTTTCAATATTCCTATAGGAGATTATTCCGGTAATAGTGCCTATTATTTCCTGCCGTATACAAGTGCAACCGGTTTGCGCTATTGGATAGGTACTCGATTCTATGGAAATGGTGTACAAGGACAAGTATTAGCTTCAGATTACAATCCTACTGTAAAAATTGGTAATATTGGCATTGGCTGTAATTATAGTACTGTAACAATGGGATATTGGCCCGTTCAATAAACCGCAAACGAGAAACCAAATAGTTTGAGCTTCGCGGAACTTCCGCAAACGAGAAACCAAATAGTTTGGGCCTCGCGGAAGTTCCGCAAATGAGAAACTAAACGGTTTGGGTCTTGCAACAACGTTGCAAACAGGAAACCAAATGGTTTGAGCCTTGCAATACTGTTGCAAACAAGAAACTAAACGGTTTGAGCCTTGCAACAACGTTGCAAACAGGAAACTAAATAGTTTGAGCCTTGCAACAACGTTGCAAACGAGAAACCAAACGGTTTGGGCCTTGCAACAACGTTGCAAACAGGAAACCAAATGGTTTGGGTCTTGCAACATCGTTGCAAACGAGAAACCAAACGGTTCGGCCCTTGCAACATCGTTGCAAACAGGAAACCAAATGGTTTGAGCCTTGCAACATCGTTGCAAATGAGAAACCAAACGGTTCGGGCCCTTGCAACAATGTTGCAACGCTATCGAATAAAATATTTAGAGAATAATTATTTAATTCATTTTTAATCCATCAGAAAATGAATACGGAAAACAAAAAGGCGCCGTCGGCACCGCAAGGCAGGGGCGCAGCAGCAAACAATTCGCTGCCCAAAGAGATTCAAGGCATTAACTGCGTTCTGTTGAACAACGGCGCGCATTACCAGTTCATCAAGGACGTTTCGACGCGCATCGCTACCGAGACCGCTCTCGTTGGGTGTAAGAGAAAAATGCTCTATTAGGAACAAAGAAAATATCGTTTATATAATCATTCAGACCTGCATCTGTCACTCGACGCGTGCAGGTCTTTTCATTTTTTAAAAACAAACAGGAATTTTAAGATTCAACGTGTGCTATTATGTATCTTTGCCGCTGTTAAACCAAAAAAATAAGATTATGAAATGTTTTCTCAGGTTTCTGCTGTTGGCAGTCGCTTTGACATTCGGTTTCGAGGCGATGGCGCAAAGCCACAAATGGCAACACCTGCACAAGGTAAACAAACGCGAAACCATATTCGGATTGGCTAAGGAATATGGCGTGACCATTCAACAACTAATTGATGCTAACCCTGAAATGAAACAGGAGGGCTATGAGCTCAAGAAAGGCGACCTCATCCTCGTGCCTTTTGCGAAAGGCAAGGATTCGAAAAAAAATGAATCGCGCACCGAATCAACAATCAACAGAACCGCCGCTAAACAAACTGTGCAAGGAAAAGGTATACGAATAGGAATCATGTTGCCACTCCACAATCTGGATGGCGACGGAAAGCGAATGGTTGAATATTATCGCGGTATTCTCCTTGCCTTGGAACAGCTGAAAAGCGAAGGGATTACAACCGATGTTCATGCGTGGAATGTACCTAAGGACGGCGATATTAGAACTACTCTGATGGACAAGAATGCGGAGAATCTCGACATAATTTTCGGTCCGCTTTATTCGTTCCAGGTTAAGCCGTTGGAAGATTTCTGTCGTGCACGCGGAACGAAATTGGTAATTCCGTTCTCGGTTGAAGGTGTAAACTTAGCGCAGACCCCCGATGTATTTCAGGTTTATCAGCCGGAGATGCAGCTCAACGAGCGTGCAATTGCTTGCTTTCTGGAGCGATTCCAAAGTACGCACCATATCATCTTCATTAATTGTAACGACCTGCACAGTCGAGTGGGAGCGTTCACAAGCGGATTGCGGAAACAACTTGAGGTTATGAATGTCAAATACGACCTCACGAACTTGAACTCGCCCATTTACGATTTTGCGAAACACTTCCACACAGCACGCCCGAATGTGGTTGTGCTTAATACCGAGAAAAGTCCGCAAATGAATCGGGTATTCGAGAAGATGGATTCGCTTAAGCGTATTCGACCGGGAGCAGCGATAGTAACCTATGGCTACACACAATGGTTCATGTATCAAGACCACGCGCTGCAGAATTTCTTTAAGTATAATGTTTATATCCCCACGACCTACTACTATAACAAGGTTGCCAATCGCACCGAGGCGTTCGAGAAACTCTATAAGGAAACCTATGGTGAGCCGATGGAGAAAACCAACATCCCGCGCATGGCACTTGTGGGCTACGACCAGGCAGAATTCTTCGTGCGTGGACTCAAAAATAGCGGACAGTCATTCCGAGGAATGAACTCTGAAGTGAAATATAAACCTCTACAAACACGCTACAACTTCGAACAAGTTGGTCAGGGCGGTTATCGCAATAATCATTTCCAACTGATTCATTTCAAGTCAGACCAAACGATAGACAACCTCATCTACTAACATGAAGAAACTCCTCCTTCTATCCCTGTTCCTGCCCATTATGGCCTTTGCGCAAGTGGGCGAGCACAGAAATCAATTTTCCATTGGATTCGGGGGAGGATATGTTATGTCAAACGTGGGATTCGACCCCCGCGTGTCGCAATCACAACACGGTGGACTCATTGCTGGCGCCAGCTTTCGATATGTGTGTGAGAAATATTTCAAAACCATCTGTTCCGTGCAGGCCGAAGTGAACTACGCCTCGATTGGATGGAAAGAAAAAATTCTCACTCGAACCGACCAACCTGTGATTAATTCCAATGGGCAAGCCGAGAAATATTCACGCACGATAAACTATATTCAGATTCCCGTCATGGCCCATCTTGCCTGGGGAAAGGAACAAAACGGAGTGAATATCTTCGCTCAGGCTGGTCCGCAGATTGGAATATATCTGGGGGAATCGACAACGAAAAACTACACCCAACCAAATCTCGCGAACGATGGGACTGGCAGAAGCAATACTATCGTTAAACAAGAAGAAATGCCCGTGGAAAACAAATTCGATTACGGAATAACAGCCGGACTCGGAGCCGAATGGTGCATCCCGAAAACAGGGAGATTTATCCTTGAGGCACGCTATTACTACGGGCTTGGAAATATCTACGGAAATTCGAAGCGCGACTACTTTGGGAAGTCAAACTTCGGAAACATCATTATCAAGGCAACTTATTTGTTCGACTTAATCAAAAGCAATTAAATAATATGTTCAAAAATCATCCGAAAGGTCTACTGCTAGCTGCTCTCAGCAATATGGGAGAGCGCTTTGGCTACTACATCATGAATGCCGTATTGGCTCTGTTTCTGTGTTCAAAGTTCGGCTTGTCCGACGAAACCTCCGGCTTGATTGCCGCGTTCTTCCTCGCAGCAATCTATGTTATGAGTCTGGTTGGAGGAGCCATCGCCGACAAAACGCAAAACTATCAAAGAACAATCGAAAGTGGACTCGTCATCATGGCCATAGGTTATGTTGCACTATCCATTCCGATTCTTGCAACACCTCAAAACAACTCCTATCTGCTTGCGTTCACCATCTTCGCACTTGTGCTCATCTCGTGTGGAAACGGATTGTTCAAGGGCAACCTTCAAGCTATTGTCGGACAGATGTACGACGACTTTGAAGCCGAAGCCGCAAAAGAATCGCCTGAAAAACTTAAATGGGCAATTGGACAACGCGACGCCGGATTC
>ERZ773067.409-NODE-409-length-26485-cov-9.013583_pt1 | contig 26485 bp, 20 predicted proteins | sample MGYA00580622_ERZ773067 | MGnify/ENA primary metagenome ERZ773067 (study PRJEB29015, sample SAMEA2737998) | human oral metagenome | biome: human oral; feature: human-associated habitat; material: dental | place: China | collected 2113 ...
AAAACCTACTGTAGGTCGTCAAGGCGACCCACGGTAGGTCGCATCGACGACCTACCGTGGGTCCCAAAATCAGTCTTCCCGAGGGCTCGGCTGAAGGGGGCTATTCTAGCCTCAAAGTACCCGCCTTACACCCCGTCAAACGAGGACGAGTAGCGAGCCTCTCGACCCGCAGGTAATTCCCTCAGCGCCGAGTCGAGCGAGATCACTTGGCAGGAAGCTTGATCGCAAAGCGTTGCACCCGGTCAAACATGCGGGAGCGCTCATTCGTCGTCGGATCGGTGACATAGAGCGAAGTGGTGCAGCCTCCGTCATTCTCTGCCTCCAGCTCACTATCCTGATCGATGAAGTAGAGCTTATTGCCCACCCAGACAGGGGACAGCTCACTAGCAGCGGCATCCTCGGCGAGGATTCGCTGATTCGAGCCATCGGCATTGGCGATACAGAGCGGTCCGTGGGGCAGGTCCACGATCATAGTGATGGCTATGAAGGCTACCTTGCTCCCGTCGGGACTCACCTCGGACCACATATATTCGACAGGGTCTTCCTCCCTCTTCTCCTGGAGCTTGAGCTTATTGCTCACACAGATGAGTTGCTTCCCTGAGCGGTAATAGAGTTGCTCGGACTTTGTGACGAACTTGTCCTCCCCGGTCTCCTGCTTGTACCCGGCGAAGAACTGCTCCACCGTATCGAAGCCCACATCCTTCTGAAGGGTACGACTAGCGAGGGTGAAGATATGGGTCTTCAAGAAGCCGTAGCCATCCCAGCTAAATCCACTCTGGAAGGACAGCTTACCCTTTCGGTAGACGAGGTTACCATTCTCTCCGGTACACTGATGGATACAGTCCTCCTTGTCCAGCCCGAGGTCCGCTAGATCTTCGAGCTTAGGAGCGCCATCGGTGAAGGTGGCTTGACGGAGGGTAAGCTTACCCTTGCGCACGACGATGTAGTACATGTGCTTGCCGTCGGTATCGAAGGTGAAGCTGAAGACTTCGTCAGGCTCTTGCGTGTGGAAGGGGACGACCATATCCTCATCTACATTGTAAAAGAAGAGGAGGCTATCCTGATAGGCGATCACATGCGAAGAGGCTAGGCTAGCATAGCTCCCAAAGGGTTCGGTGACGGCATCGTCTGCCTGTGTAGTTTCCTGCTGCTTCTGGTTCTTCCCTGGGCTGCACGCAAAGAGCATGCACAGAGCGAGGACAGAGTATATCCTCAGGAGAGTTGCGTTCATAGGTGCTGGTGTATATGAGATTGGACTGATAATACGTGGAATTGAAGTTCGGATAAATCCCTAGATGGAATGGCTTGCTGAAGATCGCAGTCCGATCCCCCCTTCTACATCCCCGTATCTAGGCACTCTGGGGAGGGGATAAAACCGACCCACGGTAGGTCGCCAAAAAAACCTACTGTAGGTCGTCAAGGCGACCCACGGTAGGTCGCATCGACGACCTACTGTAGGTTTTCTCAGCGCCCCATCGGGAGAGCTCTCCCAACCCTTATCTAGAGCGGGCTCTTGCCCCTACTTCGCTGGGAGCTGAGCTCCATAGCCCGAGACCACGCCGAAGAGCCGACGAGCCTTCTCCCAAGAATACTTGTTGGCGAACATCGTCACACGGGTCGTCGGGGTGGCCTGCTGGTTGAGTCCCAGATGGCGATTGATCTGATTGGCAATACGTAGGGATAGTAGGGGCTAGGCGCAAGTGGTCAGAGGATTGCCACAGAGCCACTGGCTGTGGATCCAGCCTTGGTGCTTCTTGTCGACCGTCTGCACCTTGACCCATTCCCCTCGCCACTCTAGAGGGCGAAGGAGGATCTCCTTGGTGAAGGAATAGACGATACGACCCTCGCTTGAAGGGCGATCCCGTAGATGAAGCTTTTGTCCACCATAGTTGCGTGTGCCCATGGCGAGCACAGAGGAATGTACCCAGGCGTCCCCAGACTTGCGGATGGCAGCTACCCCTTCGTTCTCCGTCTCGTATACACTGATCTGATTGGCACAGATACGCCACCAGCCATCCTGGACAGCACAGACACTCAGCAGGTAGGTACCCTTCTTATCCAGCTGACAGACCACATCGCCCTTAGGCCCATTGCGGAGGTTCGTATCCCCCGCCTGCATATCGTGGATGAAGACACCCATAGCGTCTGAGACATTATGGAGCAGGAGGGTACGTGTCTCTCCCTTGAATCTCAGGATCAGCTCCAGCAGGTGGAGATCCATCCTCTTGGACCGTGGGATCATGGCGAAGCTATCACTAGACTTGCTCCGCAGCTCATAGCGGGCCAACTGCTCGTCGTAGGAGAAGTAATGCAGAGTATCTATGGTGTCGTCGGCATACTCCAGTATGAGCTCGACCGGCTTACTCTGCGCCAGATCGTAGTCCAGCTGCACATTCACGCCTGGGAGCTGATAAGCATAGCACGTCAGCGAAGACTCCTCTTGGGCTACAGCGAGAGTCACGCTGGAGAGCAAGCAGAGGGCACCAAAGAATAATCTATTTAGTCTCATTGTAAGGGAAAATTAGGGATGATGTGTATGGATCATAAGCACTGGCAGTCTTCATCCTGATCTACGGCAGGGAGTGTCTTCACCTCCTTAGTCCAGCGCTCATTCTTCCAGTGGAAGATGATGTACCGGCACTGCTTGAGGTAGCCGTAGTCTGTATCTAGGAACATGGTCTCGTACTCCATATCCTGTATGGGGAAACCCATGTACATCTCGAGGGAAGTCCCATTGCGGGGCAGTGCGTAGCGGAAGAGTGCTCGCTTCTGGAAGGTACGGCTAAGCTCCGATCGTTGCTTAGGGGTAAGTCCCGAGGTATCGTAGAAGTCTTCTAGCTTCACCTGACTAATATCAGGGGCTAAGAACCCACCGAGCCGGATACGACCTCGGTCATAGATGTAGAACTTGAGCTGACTGATACCCTCGGTCACCGAAGCAGCGACGAGCTTGCGTCCGTCCTTTAGGTTCCAATAGCACACCTCTACCCTCCTACTCTCTGGGTAGGCATAGTAGACACGGAGATAGCCCCTTCGCTCATCGCAGACGTCTATGAAGGGAGGGACTGCCTCCTCCTTATTCTTAGGACAACCGATTTGCTTCAGTAGCTCTTTGCGCTCCTCGACCGTCCAGCGGTTCTCTAGAGCATCGTCGGGCAGGGCGAGGAAGATATCACGGATAGTGACCTTCGGCTCTGTAGGTTTACGCTTCTGTGCCTCTATACTACAGAGCGAGAGAGCACAGAGCAGGATGAGGATAATCTTTCGCATGGGATCCTTTGATTTAGTTACGGGGAAGGGAGTCGCACCCAGGTGGGATATGGACTAAAGCTAGGGGCTACTCGATCATACCCCATCGGTACTCATCGAGCGGGGTGACCTTATGCTCCTGGAGGTTCACCTCTACTTTCCTCAGCGCCATCAGAGGGAGGCCATCGAAGAGGTCCTGCTGTAGCTTCGCCTGTAGCTCCTTGAGTTGGTCGTTGCGCAGGGCATCGGGCACCTTGGTCTGATCTACCCACACACCCCGAGACTTATCCCAGGTCATCGTCGGATAAGCTTCGTCGTAGGTGTAGAAGTAGAAGGTATTAGCGTCGACCACCTCCACTCCTTCCCCAGAATCAAAGGGAAGATCAATGGGCATCACCTCCTTCCCTGTAGCGAGGTCGTGTAGGCTCAGCGTACCTGTCGCTCCTGTACCTTCGTAGGTGAGGAGGGTATGCCCTACTATTCCCTCAAAGTCGAGGATCGTTCCCTCGAGCTCAAAGGCCTTAATATCGGCACCCGAACGCTTGGGCTGTACCTTGATGGTATTATAGACGCCTCCCTCGGTCTCTATTGTCTTGCCCTTGACGATACGCACAGCGTCATTCTCAAAGGCCACCTCATCCCCTTCCTCCAGTTCGGGCAGTGGGAGGGAGGCTATCTGGGTGCTGTCTGTGGAGGCTGACTGACCAGTCTGTCCGGTACAGCCTATAGAGAGAAGGCTGAGTGCTAGGGCGGTGCCTAGGATAAGTGATCTGTACTGCATGGTATGTATTCTCTTGGGTGGGAAGGGGCTGATCTACTCTACGTAGCCCCACTTGTATTCGGGGAGGGGTGTGACCTTACGCTCCTTGAGGTCTACCTTGATTCTCTGCTTAGCCATGAGAGGTAGTCCATCGAAGAGCTGGTCTTTGAACGACTGTTGCGCTTCCTTAAGTTGCTCGTTGCGCAGGGCGTCAGGCACCTTGGTTTGATCGACCCAAGCACCCTTCTTCTCACTCCAACTGATCCGTGGATTCTTGTCCCAATCATAGGTGTAGAAGAAGAGCGCATCGGTGCCTTGTCGCTCAAGGGTATCGGAGTCAAAGGGGTAGTCTACCGGCACGACGAGCTCGCCAGTAGCTAGGTCGTGTAGCCACAGAGTACGGACGACGCCTGTGCCTTCGCTTGTCACTAGGGTATTCCCTAGGATAGCTTCGAAGTCAAGAGTACTCCCATTGATGGTGAAGCCCTTGATCCCTGTATGCTTGGGCTGTACCTCGAAGCTATTGAGCATCGCCTCACCATCAGTACAGAGATCTCGCGCGACGATACGCAGGTCATCATTCTCGAAGACTAGGTCATCTCCCTGAGCTAGCTCGGGGAGGGAAAGTGTGGCTAGCTGGGTGCTATCACTAGTGGAGGCTTCGGTGGACTTCTGCCCTTGGCATCCTGAGGCAAGGACGCTAGAGAGGAGGGCTAGGCTGAGGAAGAGTGTCTTATTCATCGTCGTAGGTATGAAGGTGGGTAGTGTGGTTAGTTCTACCCCTGAGCACGGGCAGCTACGAGGAGGGGATGATCGGAGGTCTTCTGGATCTTGGACACTAGTTCCCTCAGAGGACGTAGGTTAGTATAGCTCTTGAGCTTCAGTGCCTCCTGGACGATCTTCGCCGTGGGGCTCTTGGGATGCGCTTCGGCGTAGAACTGCCATTCCTTCCTTAGCTCAGGCAGTAGCCCCCCCTTGTCGTCGGTGATCTCCGTATTGTCCGTACCGACGAGATAGACTCGCTGGAGGTATCGGTAGCCATCGCACAGACGGGCGAAGATCCCGGGGTGATCGGGGTAGGTCTTCGTATAAGCTTCGTGTCGTGCGATGAGGTCGCCTAGCTCATGCCAGGTAAGCTTGAAAAAACCGTAGGTTATGAAATTCTCCTGATCCTTGAGGAGGTGCCAATAGGTCTGGTAGTAGGGAGGTAGCTGGCTGAGGTAGTGGGTGAAGAGGGCTTGGGAGAGGACCAGCTCTACGGCTCCTTCGCCTAGCTCTTCGACCTCCAGACCTAGCTCTGTGTAGCGCTGATCTCTACGCTTGAGCGAGTCGTGGGGCTCTATGCGATTGCCCTCCTCGTCCATGCGGTATTCGTTGTAGCGGTCTAGGTAGTCTTGATCACGCTTATTGATCCCATAGATATCTTCCTCGGCGATGGTGAGGAAGTCTTCGAATATACGTATCCGCTCTTCGGGTGTCACGGCTTGCATCTTCAGGTCAGTGATCTGACGCTTCAGGATGAGGCGTACGGCGGGGTCACTCTCCTGAGCGAGGGCTCGCTCCAGACTATCGATATTCGAGGTGGGAACTTCTGTCTCGGTGGTTTGCTTTGTGCTCGAGGATTGGCAGGCAGAGAGGAGTGCCATCCCCAGGAAAAGGAGGTAAAGGATTCTTTTCATAGCATGGATATGTACTAGATGATCGGATATGAAGGTAAGAGCCTCTGTCACCCTACATGCTGGAGGAGAATGAAAGCCACAAACTTAGGGGCACTACTGGTGAAGTTCGCCGGGTATAACCCGAGCGGGAGGACAAGATCTATCCTCGTAATGATTGCGTTCATAAGTGCTCGTCTACATAAAGAGACTAGGGTGGGCCGAGGGCTAAGGTAAGACTAAATTCTCACACAGAGCACCTACCCTACCCACTCACCCCACCCCAGCACTGCTGAGGAAGCACTTGCTCCCCTTATCCTGGAGCCTTTGCTCGAAGCAATGGCGAGGTGCCTACTTCTCCCTTGCGGACGACAGGAGCGGGTAGTCGGAGGTCTTCTGCTTCTTCACGACAAAGTCATGCAGAGTCTCGTAGCTATCGTAGGAATTCATCTCGAGGAGCCCCTTAGCCATCTTAGCCGTCGGGCTATCGGGGTAAGCTTTGATGAAGCGTAGCCATTCGCTCCTGACTTCTGGGAGGAGTGTGCTGTCGGCGGTCTCGAAGGTCGGCGTATTGTCCACCCCGATCAGATAGAGATGCTGTAGGTATTGATATTCGGCACTCAAGCGTGTGAAAAACTCCGTCGCCTTGGGGAACTTCTTAGGATAAACCTCGTAGCGAGCGACCAGATCCCCCAGCTCACGCCAGCTGACACAAAGGCCTGCATCTGCGGTAAGATGATCGGAACTTCTCAGCAGTTGCCAGTGCTCCTGATAGTAGTCAGGTAGCTGACGAAGGAGCGGAGCATAGAGGTCGGGGGTGGGGAAGAACTCCACTATCCCCTCTCCGAGATGCACGGGCTGAACACCTCGCTCTCGGTAGTACTGCTCCTTCTTCTGGATAGAATCAGGGGCTGAGACCTCATTACCCTCATAGTCACTGTGGTACTCGAAGTAGCGAGCTAGATAGTCCAGCTCCCGCTGATTGATTACTCCAATCGCTTCGCCTACGAGGGCTACGAACTCATCGAAGATACGGCACCGCTCCTCGGGAGTCGCCGATCCCATCTTGAGGTCCGAGATCTGGCGCTTGAGCTGGATACGATCTAGGGGATCCGTTGCCCGAGCGAATACTTGCTCGAGGCTGTCGAGCTTAGGAGCAGAGGTCTCCTGCTGCTTCGTAGGCTGGCAGGCGATCATGAGAGCAAGACCTGCCAAGAGGAGGGTGAAGATCGGTTTCATAGGCTTGTGAAGTAGGTGCGGTGGCGTGCTGGACTTCCCCGAGGTAATCAGCGGGGAAAATTCCCCCTTCCCTACCCCTCTGGAGCACGCCCTTCGACAGGGGCTAAGTTAGGACTAAAACGGCACTTCACATCCACCCTCCACGGAGCGCTCCGAAGGCCTTCCCAGAAGCCTGATAAACAGCGGGATCTCATGGGGTCAAAAAACGACCTACCGTAGGTCGTCAAAAAAACCTACTGTAGGTCGTCGAGACGACCCACAGTAGGTTTCACTTGCGACCTACAGTAGGGTCCTAAATCACCCTGCTGTAGTCCTCCTCGAATCCCTAGCCTAGGATGAAGGTCCAGTCCAGCTCCGTCGAATGCTCGGGAGCATAGACGAAGTCCTCGGGCGTGAGCTGACGGAGCTCCTCCTCCGTCTCTATGCGACGGCGCAGGACAGCACCTGCCATCGATCCTCGAGCCATCTTGGTGTAGATGACGATCTGCTTAAGTCGTCCGTCCCCTTGGCGTACGAGGAAGTTCGGGGTGATCACCCGTACCGCCTTCTCGACCTCCGCCCAGTGGAAGAGCTGACGCATCTCGTCGCTCGCCAGATAGAGGAGCGTACCGCCCTGACGCTTCACCTCCTCGATGAAGAGCGGTGTCAAGCGATCCCGCCAGAAGTCGAAGATCCGTCCCTCCCCGATCCCTGGGATATGGGCTGTCCCCTCCATACGATAGGGACGGATGAGGTCGCTCGGCCTCAGAAGACCGTAGACGAAGGAGGTCATCCGCAGATGATCCTCAGCGTAGGCCCATTCCTCGGCGGACAGCGTGCCGGCCGAGAGCTTACGGTAGACCATCCCCGAATAGTTCAGTGGGGCTTGTAGCTCCTTCACCCCATCATCGAAGAAGGTTCTTTGTGTGTGATAGACCTCTTTGCTTAGCTTGGGGCTGAGGGAGAGCATGCGCCCGAGTTCCTCTTGACTCAGGCTGAGCGAAGCCCCGACGATCTCGTGGGCCTCCTTGAGAAAGCGGGGTGATGAGGCGGGGAAGAGCTCGGCGAGCTTAGCCTTCGATGAGAAGGTCTTCGCAGGGGAAATAAGTGTAAGCATCGGAAGGGGAAAAATAGAGAGTCAAAGGGAAGAAGAAGCGAACAAGCGCTAGGGGATGCGCCCACGGAGCACTTCACGCTTGCCCGGTGGGCCAGGAAGGCGCTCCACGAGGAAGCCCGACCGCTGTAGACGGCGACGCACCTCGCCCTTGGCACAGTAGGTCGAGAGGATCGCTCCGGAGGAAGAAGCCTTCTCTAGACGCTGGAAGAGCTCCTCAGCCCACAGTTCGGGTTGGCTCTCCGGAGAGAAGGCGTCGTAGTAGATGACCGACAGGTCCCGGGGGAAGGTGCAGGTGGTGAGGTCGCCCCCTAGCTTATGGAGCGTGAAGAAGGGACTTAGCTCGACGGCCTCGTCCCAAGGGGCAGTGTGCAGGCGGAGAAGCTGGTCCTTCACCTCACGCTCCTCCCCAAGGCCTTCGTAGTGAAGTGCCTCGTAGACCTCAGACGTGATGGGGAACTTCTCAATCGAATAATACTGGAGGGGGATGTGGCGCTCTTCGGCTTCTCGCCACGAGAGGAGAGCATTCAGCCCCGTGCCGAAGCCCACTTCGAAGAGACGCAAGGGAGCATCACCTTCCTGCCATGAGCTCATGCGCTCCCTCAGCGCCAGCCCCAGGTAGATATGCTCGCTCTCCTGCACGGCTCCGTGCGTCGAATGGTAGTGCTCGCCGAAGGTCGGGGCATAGAGCGTCAGACTACCATCCTCGGTCGTATGTAGCTCGGGGGCTCGGTGCGTCATCGCTTGAGTGTAGGGAGGAGGGGGAGGACAAGTTGCCAGAGGGCGATCCCAGCCGCCACACTGACATTGAGCGAATGCTTCGTACCGAGCTGGGGGATCTCTAGGCTGGTCGTGACCTCGGCCATCACTTCATCCCGCACGCCTCGCACCTCATTCCCCAGGATCAGAGCATAGCGCTCCTCGGGACGAGTGACGAAGGTCTCCAGCGACTGACTACCGTGTGCCTGCTCCAGAGCCAAGAGCTGGTAGCCCTCCTCACGTAGCTGACGCACGGCCTCCAGACTATCCGTAGCATAGCGCCAGCTGACACTATCCTCCGCCCCTAGAGCGGTCTTATGGATATCGGGGTGAGGTGGGCGTGCAGTGATCCCGCAGAGCACCAGACCTTCCAGGCGGAAGGCATCGGCGGTGCGGAAGATCGAGCCCACGTTGTTCATGCTACGCACATCGTCCAGCACGACGAGGATGGGTAGCTTGGTCTCTCGGTGGAATGCCTCAGAGGTGAGGCGCACCATCTCGGTGATCTTGAGCTTCTTCATTGAGTGCAAAAGTAGTGAACTCACCGCAAAGACCGAGCGCTAGCACCCTGCAGAGAAGGATGCTAGCGCTCGGTAATTTGCGGGAGCGAACGAGGGCTCTTACTCGTCGAGTTCTTCGGCTTCGCTCTTAAGCTGCTTAAGGAAGGCTGGGTCGGCAAGGAGCGGTGCGAAGACGGGCTCCGTCTCGGCCTTGTAGACGAGGAAGCTCTGTTGCTTCACGGCACGCATCAGGGCTTCTCGTGCCTCCTCGACACGCTTGAGTCGAGCCAGACAGAAGGCCTTGAGGTATTCGACCTTACCATTGGCCCCGAGCTGATTCAGTACCTGAAGGGCACGCTCATCATCCTCGAGTCCCACCAGCGCTACAGCAGCGTTGTAGTCGGGATACTTACGTAGATGCTCCAGGGCGCCACGGTAGTCTCGAGCGGCCATGCGCTCCAGACCCTGCTTGTACTCCATCGCAGCCTCGGGCTTGTCGTTGAGGCGCTCGATGAGGGTAGCGTCCACTAGGTCGTTGACCCCCGAGATGATGAAGGTGAGCGAATCGACACCACGCTGCATCCAGGTACTCTGGTCTACTGCTGTGACACGAGTATCGACGGTGACGGTCATACGCTTCTTGAGCTGAGGAGTGACTTCTATATCTCTGCTGTAGAGGTAGACAAAATCCTTCCCCGTGGTGAGCGTCGTATCCAGCTGGGTCTCCTCGATGAGGGGGAAGTGGACGATATGACGGCGGTAGGTGTCGAAGTTCTCACGTCGGCTCTCGTTGCGAGCTATAGCCTTGAAGTCATAAGTGTGCTTAGCCACTTCGAGGGAGTCCTTCTCGGTGAGCGAACGGTTCTCTAGGGAGTCCATGGTCCAGTTCTTCAGGAAGAGCTGGAGGTACTTCTTAGGTACGTTGGTGCTGTCGAGCTTGCGCTCATGACGGCTGAGGTACTGAGCTCTGCGCTCAGGCGTATAGATCATGTCGAAGCCCTGACGCTGGCCGACACTATCCCGACCCGACAGCTCTTCACGATAGGCCTGCCCCAGCATACCGAGGGCACGAGCATGGTAGCGCTCATCATAAGCCCCTGCTGCGGTGGCATTGGCAGCCAGGTAGCGCTGCTCCATGATCTGACGCCAGCGCTCGTAGGAGAGCTGCAGGCTGAGCTGACGGTAGTGAGCGTGGTAATAGCTACGCTGTAGGCGTCCCATGAAGCCACGATGCTTCTTGTTCTTGAAGAAGGTGCTGTCGTACTTAGCAGGATCGACGATCGACGCTTCGAACTTCTTCAGCGCCTCCTGCTCCTTGTGCTGAGCACTCTTGAAGTCCTTCCCTCGGAGCACTACGGGAGGAAGGCGGAAGGCCGTATCTCCCGTGGCAAGCTGTGGGGAGAGCACGATCTGATAGCGCTCATCCATCAGAGCCTGAGGCACGGTGACGAGGAAGGTCAGATTGATGCGCCCCTTGCGCAGGGTGGATATCTTCACTCGGGGGCGCTCCGCCGTGACGGTGACCGCCTCGATGGTGTGGGTCTTGATCCCATCGTCCTTAGGCTTGGCATCATCACGCTTCTCACGCTTGAGGGTGTCGATCTTCTGGGAATAGGTGACGATCTCCGAGAGCATCCCAGCACGACCTGCTCGCTCCTCCTTGTCGGTAGGTAGGTAGGCGTGCGGACGAGCCGAAGTGAAGAAGATTCTTTTAGTCAAGGGTTGGCCACAAGAGGCGAGTGCTAGGCACACCAAGGTAGCGAGTGCGCCGACTTTGTATCGAGACATCTGTGATAGCAAACGAATTTAGAATAAATAAACGAGTCGGACTCCGACACGGGAAGGCAGGACGAGGAGGCGACTCTTGTCTGCCGTCACGACCCTAGAGGAGGACGCACGCAGATCGTAGCGTGTCCAGACTCCAGCTATACCCAGTTCACCCTCTATATTCCAATGTTCGGACAGTTCATGCGAGTACCCAAGGGAGACACCGCCCCCTACGAGGAAGCCCTCAGAGTAGTCGGAAGAGTAATAGTTGCCACCGTAGCGATAGAGCATACCGAGGGCATGTATCGAGGCAAAGGTACCTCTATTGTACGTCCCCTGTGTCCAGTAGCGAAGGGCCGGAGCTACGGAGAGGAACTCGGTATGATCGATGCTTCCCCACTTCAGACGGTCATTGAAGCTCATGGAGCGATGACGCGTGCCGTAGAGCGTCTCGATAGCGCCGACAGGCATCGGGAGCTTGAAGAGAGCGGGACGAGCCGAGACGGAGAGGTGGAGGGAGACGGACTTGGAGAGCGCCATCGAGGGCTCTAGATTGATCGTACCCGTCAGTAGCGAGGGGATATTCGTACTGATGGCGTAGTTTTGGGCTTGGAGCCCCAGTACCGAGGCAAAAAGAGCCACGATACCCCAGAGGGCTATTCGTTTCGTCATACGATAAGTCTATAGTTGTAAGGATGAGGAGCGCCGCTGGGCTGGACGAGCGCCTAGCTATCCAAAGTAATTGGAAAAGCGCCACAAAGGTACGCAATTATCTATTTTTTACACCCCCGAAGGGGAAAATAGGCAGAATGGGGGCAGATCTGTGGGCGGCCTACTACGGAAGAGGGCCCTCGATCGGAGAGCTTTTTTACTTGGATTTTTTCGGCTGAGGAGCCATACAAATTAGGGCAGAATTTTGGTGCAAACAGACTCGCTACGACCGCCCGCCGAGAGGCGACGTTTCTACGAGTAAGAAGGGGAAGGAATTAGCCCACAGAGAGCAGGCCTAGGGAAGAGGGCGGAGGGGACCTACGGTAGATCGCCTTTGCGACCTACTGTGGGTCGCATCGACGACCTACCGTAGGTCGCAAAGGCGATCCACCGTAGGGTCCTTTTGGAGGCCTTCGAAGGTCGGTCTCCAATCGGAGAGATCGGATGCATCAGGATCAGGGGAACAGTCCCTACGGAACTAACGCACAAAAGAGACATTTCTTCTCATAGGTCCTCGGGAAAAGTCCACAGAAGAAGGTGATCGGAACTTCTCAGCCCCGCATTTAAAGTCTCTTAACCTCTCTTCACACTTCACTTTACGCCGAATAAGTAAGCCTTCCGAAGGTGAAAGAAGGCTTCCCGCCGTCGCCCTTCCCCTACTCCACCCAGACGAATATAAAAAGTGGGCGTAGCGACTCCCACGAGTCACTACGCCCACACACTAACAAACAAACCTAGGTAGCCTTAGAGATTCAGCCCCAGAGTCAGGAGGAAGGATGGCTTGCCATCCGTATAGGTAGGAGCAAGGTACGCTGCATCGATGGCCAGTGGCTTGAAGCGAAGACCAAGGCCTGCGCTGAAGCCCTTGACGCCATTCGTGTCATGCTGATACCCTGCACGAAGAGCGAACATCTGATGGTAGAGATATTCCCCGCCGAAGTGAAGTGCCGCAGAGGAGGAGTTGGTGGGATAGAAGAAATAGTCTAGCCCTGCACCGAGCGAGAGATGGTGCTCTCCCTCGACACCGTAGCCGATCTCACCGCCGATACCTGCATAGGCTGGAGGATAAGCCATCTTACTGCGAGAGCTCTGCTTGTAGCCTGCACCGAGGTTGTCGACCTTAGCGCCGAGCATGAAGTCTAGCCCTGTAGAAGCGGGCTCTTCGCTACTGCGGACGAAGGCACCCCCACCGAAGACTACGGCCGAACTAGCACTACCTTGGTCCGTGTAGATATAGCTCCCCTTGGCATAGACCGAGAAGATACCGAAGCGGTAAGCATAGCCTAGATCAGCCGAGTAGTCATAGAGGTTGCGGCTCTTCTTCGCCCGTTCATTCTGATCGATCGGAGTGAACTTCAGCCCTCCGAGGTAGCGCACCCCTCCGAAGAAGGCATGCGACCCGAGACGGAGGCCTACAGTAGCGTTGTAGAGGTTCAGCGACCCATCTAAGCCCTCGATCTTACCGAAGGAGCGAAGGCCTCCGGCGACGGAGAAGTTCGAACTTTGGTAGAGTAGCGAGGTAGGGTTGGTATAGAGGTGAGCGACGTCACTCTCCCCGTAGTGATTACCCCCGAGGGCTGCAGAGCGAGCGCTGGTAGCGTACTCTAGGATGGGGAGCGAACGTGTAGCCTTGACCGCCTTCTGAGCATGAGCGGCCGGCGCGCCTAGTGCTGTGGCTAGCAGTAGGACGATTGCTTTCTTATTCATGAGTCAGATCGATTAGTTTTTGACGAAAGCCTTAGTGTACGTGCCCCGAGGTGACTTGATACTGAGAGAGTAAGTCCCTGGTGCGAGGTTCTTGACCTGTAGCTTGATGCGACCTACACCCTTGACGGTGTGATCACGGTCGTAGACCTTGGCACCGGTAAGGCTACGGATCTGTACATTGGCCGAAGCTATTTCGGGGTTAAGGACGATATTCAGCTCTGTCGTCGCAGGGATAGGATAGACAGAGTAGACGAGATCTGAAGGCTTCGTTACCACTCGAACGGGCACTGAAGTCTGAACAGGCGTGCTGATACCATCGGAGACTTCGACCTGTACCTGCGTGGTACCCGGCTTATTTCCTAGGATAGAGAGAACACCCTCAGAGCTGACGGAAGCGATAGCAACAGAGCGGTCAGCTGAGCTCGCCTTGTAGGTGAGCGTCACACCCTCACTCTTCTCTAGAGCAGAAGCAACATCAACCAAAGTAGTCATCTCTACTCCTACGATGTGACTTCCCAGAGAAGCGATGAACGAAGGAGCCTTGTACGTATAGACTTCGAAGGGTATGGAGAGCTCGGTCTTAGCCCCGAGTACGTCGATAGCCGTGACCTTGATCTCGTGGTGACCCACAGGTGCTACAGCACGCAGAGTGAAGAGGATCTTGTCCCCAGAGATCTGGTGGCTGACCCCACGAGTCTCCCCACCGACGACGATGCTTACCTTCTGATTATCTGGGTCGGAGAATGTGACAGAGAAGGTCTGCTTACTTAGGGACGAGACACGGATCTTGTCCTTAGTCGAGAGGGTCAAGACTGGGGGATTGTTCTTCTTCGTCTTAAAGTCCCCCTTCGTCAATCCAGAGGACTGATCCCAGCGGTCGATCGCCTCTACTGCGACATGATAGGTAGTGTTCTCCTTGAGCGCAGCCAGCGGTAGGAAGATCTTGGACCCTACGGAATATCCACGGGCATTGAGCGTGGTGTAGAGGGCATCAGCCTTATTAGCGTCCGTGATGCTCTGCTCTGAGAGGTAGACACGGTACTCTACAGGAGTGCCATCATCTTCGTCAGCGACGGCGATCCAAGAGACATTAGCTGTGACGAAGTCGACATCATCGGCACTGATCTTAGCGATCCTATTAGGCGCCTTCCCCTTGTTCACTGCGAAGATGGCAGAAGCATCGATATATCCACGACCCATACGACCCTTGAAGCCAGTGAGGGCATCGATATTCTGGGGCTTGAGGGCACCCAGCAGACGCTGCTTACACTCCGTATTGGTGAAGCCCTTCTTCCCGAAGTGGGAGACGATGAGAGCAGCTACCCCAGAGACGTGAGGACAAGCCATGGAAGTCCCCTGCATGTAGCCATATTCCTGCCCCGTGATCTCCTTAGAGAGGGTACTGAGGACTTCCCCTTGAGCGTAGTACTGGTCACCACCAGGAGCGGTGATGTCTACCCATAGACCACGGTTGGAGTACCAAGCACTCTTCCAGTCGGGAGCCATAGAGGCTACGGCCACGACGGGCTCGTAGGCAGCAGGCAGGGAGTTATATTCACGGCCGTCATTACCCGCAGCGAAGATGACGACTCCCCCCTTCATGGGCGAGTTGGGGAGCTGGTTACCATCGTTGTCACAGCCAGCGTACTTGATGAAGTAGTCGATAGCTGCCTTGAGGCTCTGAGGCAGGGTTGTGATCTGTGCTTCGTAGCGGTAGCCCCAAGAGTTCTGACTGATGACAGCCCCGTTGTTGGCGCTGTAGATCAGAGCCCGAGTTGAGTTACCGTTCTCATTCTTCCCACCGAAGATCTGGGCGCTCATCAGGCGTATACCCGAATTAGGAGTACCGTCACCGCCGGCGATACCACCGACGCCGATCCCGTTGTTGTTGCGTGCAGCTACGGTACCAGCTACGTGCGTCCCGTGGGAGACATCGTCAGGGTAGATCTTCCCGTTGGAGTGTATAAAGTTGAAGCCGTAGATATCGTCGATGAGACCATTGCCGTCATCGTCGACACCTTCCTGACCATTGAGCTCCTTGTCATTGGTGTAGAGGTTGTCCTTGAGGTCGGGGTGCTTGGTATCGATACCGCCGTCTGTGATAGCGACGATGACGTTACGCTTACCCGTCTCCGTCTTCCAGGCCTCGAAGAGACCGATGTCAGCACCGGCGACGCTCCGAGCGAACTTACCCGTATTGTTGTAGTGCCACTGGTCTGGGAGCAAGGGGTCATTGAAGGGTGCTGCGGGCTCGTCCGTACGGCGGGCATCGCTGACAGCCACAGGCTTCGCATCGGGGAGAGCTAGCTGATAGACGGGCTCGGTATATTCGACCTCTGGCGTGGCGAGCAGTGTCTGCATCGCCGAGCGAAGGTCTTGCTTCTTGTCAAAGCGAACGATATACCATAGGTCAAGCCCTTCACGACGCATACGCTTCTCGAAGCGAGGGTCGATGGGGAAGAGTGGCTCCATCGTTTCGGAGCCAATCGACTGAAGGGAGCGGGCTAGCTGTGAGGGAAGAGCCTGCATCGAAGCAGCGCCCGAGTCAAAAGCTCGGAGGCTTGGCTTAGCACTCTTCTGTATGCGCATGTAGAGGACCCCAGCTTCTGCGCCCTCGGTGGAGAGGAGTGATGGAGCAGCGGGGGTCACACCGTTGACCTCAGCACGCTGATCATCGCCACGAGGGGTCACTTCATCGAAATCTTTCTGGCAAGACGAGACAGCAAAGACCGAGAGAAGTGACAGGGTCAGTATGGATCTTTTCATTGTTCGTTGTATGAAGAGGTTAGTTGTTACTTCGGTCACGCTCTAGTGGGGGCATTCCCCCTAGAGGTACCTACAGTAGGAGCTACTCCACCCTATGGGATTAGAAGCTCGAGGATAATGGGCGCCTATATGTACCAGGCGGACCATCGGAGGCTAGAGGGTCGAGCCGTCCAGCTCTCAGACCAGAGATGAAAGATACTAAGGTAGACGAAGGTTCGTCTTGCGTGGGTGTCGGAGGAAGTTCTTGCTGGCTGTCTTCGTTCTTGAATCCGCTGTGTGGGAGGTGTGTGCGTAGGTGTTGTGTTCGTATCCTAGCCGTACTGGGAAGAGGTGCTGATACCCTCTAGCTATCCACGTCTTCTCGAGGAGTAGCATGATCATCCTGGGGCTCAAAAGCCTTCCTCTCTAGAGCAAAGGTAGAAATATCTCGCAAACATTCGCTACACCCTCCAGCATTCCTCCTAGCTGGCGTATCAGTTCTTGGGGATATACCCCTCCGAGACCTGCTTACGGCCGGGCTATTTCCTCGCTTTTCCTTCCGCCGTGCTCCTCCCCTAGAGATAAGGGAAGGCCATCAGCAGATCATTGGACGAAGTACTCATCTCGATCTGGTCGAAGAATGGGCGCTCCGTCGAAGGGGAGATTTACCCCTTCTGGAGGCGACTCTGGGAAGGGTCAAAAAGGGACCTACGGTAGGTCGTCAAAAAAAACTACAGTAGGTTTCACTTGCGACCCACGGTAGGTCGTCTCGACGACCTACCGTAGGTTTTTTTGAGGGAGCTCCAGAAGGCTGATCCTAAGCGGGCTGGAGACGCCCCTGGCAAGTGACCCTTCGAACGAAGGAAGAGATAGCTTAGCGACGAGCCTGAAGCTGGCGTGTCTGCTTCAGGCGAGCGCTGATCGCTTCGATGACACGAGCACGGCGGTCAAGGAGGTTCTCCTTCTTGCCGGCCTGGAGTCTACCAGCGCCGTTGCCGACGGGGAGGTCCACACGGAAGGTCTGGATCTCTAGCACGGGCTTGCCATCAAGCTGAGCAGCGTGGAGGACGTAGGCGGACTTCTCCGTATTGTTGTAGTAAGCCACGAAGCCACCATTGAGCACACGGAGGAAGTTGTAGCCATTGTCCGCTAGGAGCTTGGTCATCTCCTGGGTCACGTAGGAGCGACCGAGTGCATCCGTCCAGAAGCCGAGTGTGATATCGGCGAAGAGTGCCTGCGTGGTGAGGACTTCGTTGAGGTAGGGGTCATCGGCAGGGACATCTTCACTGGGCTGGAGGTAGAAGTAGCCACGGTGCGATTCGCCATCCAGCGAAGCCTTAGCGATGAAGCGCTGGTAGTCGGCACGGTTGGCACGAGGGTCCTTCGTATCCAGCTCGCCCTTCCATTCGGCTTCCTTCTTAGCTACTTCATCCTTAGTAGCGCCATGGATCTGACGGCTACGATCGCCATTGAGGGCGTGGATCTGCTTCATAGGTAGCTGGCTGAAGGTCTTATAAGCACGGGGCTGGCGAGGCTCATAGACGGTCTCTAGGAGTGCTTCACCTGAGGAGTCGAAGGCGACATTGAGGTTCAGTGGCAGGGTGTTGTGTACATAGACATCCTGCCCTTCGGTAGTCAGCTTGTCCGACTTCGTGTAGCCACAGGTCTGGAGGTAGCCCACGAACGAGGCGTTGTTCTTCACGAACTTATCATCCAAGCAGAGCTGGATCGTAGCCTGATAGCCCTTACTGCGCTCGTGCTCGAATTCGTACTCGATGAGGGGGAAGAGCTTGTTGGGCGTCGTGAAGCGGAATATAGCTGCGCTCCCACGCTGGAAGCTACGGATCAGCTCACACTGACGGCTACGCTCGTAGCGGATCACCTCGATGAGCGAGGCGGGGAACTGCTGTAGGGGTAGCATATACTGAGTAGCGCCGTCCTGTACGACCTCCACCTCCTTGACGAGCGTCCCTGCGGTGATGGTGACCTTCACCGTGCGGGGAGCATCCCCTTCGTTGGGCTGTGCCGTGAGGGTGAAGTTCGTCTTAGTCACCTCTGATACCTTGAGCCAGGGTGTCTCGGTGGCGAGCTCTACCTTTACCTCGGTATTACTCTGGATGGCGACCTTCTTTGCACCACCTTCTACAGGGAAGGAGACTCGGTCAAGATCGGTGGTGAGTACGACATCGGCGGCAGACTGACGTACGGTGACTCGCTTCTGGAGACCACCGGCATTGACCACGATCGCCCCCAGTCGGTCACGACCCTGATCATTAGCCTCGGCACGCACCTTGAGCGTATTCCCCTCGAGGGTGAGGGTTAGCCAAGTGGCTTCCTGAGGCGAGATGGCGGACCAGCTGTCTTTATTGGTCTGCACGGTGAGGGACTGCTCCGAAGCCTCCTTGGCGAAGGTCAGAGTCTGGGTCGAGAGGTCTAGGGTAGCCTCCTCGACATCGCTCTGCTGCTGGCAAGCCGGCAGGACGAAGAGCAGAGCCAAGAGGGACAGTACATAGCTGATTTTCTTTCTCATGTTCTCGTAAGTGTTTGGGTGTATATAGAGGAACTATTGGGTATAAATAGTCGAGCTATCTTCTCTGGGAGACAAACGTCCGAGTCAGCGCATCCAGCTTGCGAAGGAAGGCCGTACGCTTGCGCTGAGAAGCAGAGTAGTTGAGGATCTCAGCCACCGAGCTACCTCCGTCGTCGATCTCCGTATAGTAGGCCTGGATGTCTAGAACGGGCTTCTCCTTGTAGAAGAATAGACGCAGGGTGTAAGCCATGTTCTTGGCCCGACTAGCGAAGGCGTGGCTCGCATTAGCCGTCTGCCCCATGTACTCATAGCCCTTCGAGGCAAAGAGGTTCAGGATCTCTTCGGTGAGGTGGTAGCGACCATCGATCTCGTCGTACCAGAGCCCTAGGTCGATCTGAGAGAAATAGCCTAGGACGCTATTGACGACATTGATATAGGGATCGTCCAGCTGGGTGGGTGTGACGATGTAGAAGTAACCACGGATCACCTCGCCCTGGAAGGAGGTCTTCGGAGTGAATAGATCGTAGAGCTCCGGAGTATGCTCATCGCGGGTACTCCCCTGCTCCTGCTCGAACTTACGGACATCCTCCATCTTCTTCCCCATGATATCCAGCTCACGGCTCCCGAGGAAGTCGAGCTGACGAAGCAGGGGAAGATCGCTGAAGGTCGGGTAGCTCTTCTTCTGTGTAGGATTGTAGGCGAACTCGACCTTCGCTCCGTCGGAGAACAGTGTAACCAGGAGCTGAAGTGGCATCTTTTTGTTCCCGTAGAGCGTATAGACTTGGTCGGGAGACGTAGTCTGCTTCTCGAAGCCATAGGCAGCTACCGCTTCATCGAAGTCCTTGTTCCCCTTGACGAGCGACTGATCCGTATAGACCAGCGTAGCGATAGAGAAGCCCGGGCTCGTAGGTGAGTTGTACTGATACTGGATGAAGGGTACGACCTTGCTCTTGGTGAGGAATCGATAGTGAGGGTACTCGGTCTTCGTCTCTTCCTTAGCATAGAGGAGCACATGCCCTCTACCCTGCTCGTAGCCGATGAGGTCATAGAGTCCCATAGGGAAGTCCATGACCGGGAAGATGTAGGGGCTCTGTCCGTCCTGCATCACTTCCACCTCACGGATGACGGTGCCACTAGAGAGGATCACCTTCAGCGAGCGTGCTGCTTTGCCGGTATTAGGCTGGGCGACGAGGGTAAAGCTGGACTTAGTCAGCTTCTCTACCTTCAGCCAGTCTACAGCCTGCTCTAGTTCGACCTTAACGGACTCCGCATTACTCTGGAAGGCGACCTCTCGCTCCCCTCCTTCTGAAGGGAAGAAGACCTTAGCCTTCGTATCCAAGACAATGTCCGCAGCGGTCTGACGCACCGTGATGCGCTTCTGCTGATCACCGGCATGGATCATGATCGATCCAGTACGCTCCTGCCCGAGCTCGTTCAGCTTCGCCCGGACACGTAGCGTAGTGCCCTCCTGCGAGAGACTGAGCCAGGTCGCCTCCTGAGGAGACAGGGCAGACCAGCTATCCTTATTCGTCGTCACGGTGAGGGTCTGCTCGGAAGCTTCACGTGCGAAGACGAGTGTCTGAGTCGAGACCTCTAGGGTCGTCTCCTCTGCATCGCTCCCCTTCTGACAGGAGGAGAAGGCAAGCAGAGTGACGACGAGACCCAAGAGGCATCTATATAGGTACTTCATTGTATTTCGAGGTATTATGCCAGGCTACCGGCGATGAGGAAGACGCACTCTTTGGCGGGCAAGGGCATCGAGGCGACGAAGGTCTTCGCTACGCTGACGCACGAAGGACTTATAGTCGAGGAGCTGGGCGACGGAATTGTTGCCACTCTTGACGTTCGCATAGATCGACTGGATCTCTAGTAGCTTGGTATCGCCTTCGTCAGCTACGCTCAGGATATACGCCTGGCGCTTAGCTTCGTTATAGAAAGCTTGCCCACCACTCTTGAGCTTCCCGAGGTAAGGATAGCCCGCACCTACGAAGAGCTTGTAGACCTCCTGAGTGAGGCGATATTCCCCGTCGATCTGATCCTTCCAGTAGCCGAGGCCTAGATCATTGTAGAAGGCGATCACGCCGATGCAGACGTCGATATAGGGGTCATTCTGAGGAATACCCTTCTGTGGATCAGGCACGATATAGAGGTAAGCTCGTACGCTCTCCCCATCGAAGGACTTCTGCACATCGAAGATATCGTAGCTGTCGGGAGTACCGTCGGCTCGGGTGCTCTGGAGCCCCTCCTCAGCCTTACGAATCTCCTGACGTGACTTCCCTGGGATCTTGAGCTCTCTGTGACCCATGTAGGGCGTCTGCTGGGTCATAGGCACCTTGTCGAAGGTCTTGTAGGGCTTAGGCTGGATGGGGGTGTACACAAACTGAAGCTTGGAGCCACCCGTGAAGTGAGAGACGAGGAGCTGTATGGGGAGCTTGGAGTTAGAGTAGAGCACACTCTGCTCATTGGCCTTGGTGCGCTTGAAGCCATAGTCAGCTAGGAAGGCTTCGAAGTCTGCGTTGTCCTTCGTCAGCGTCTGATCAAGGCAAAGGAGCGTAGCCACCGAGAAGCCTGGGCTCAGAGGATCGCTGAACTCATACTGGATGAATGGGAAGACCTTGTCCTTGGTGAGGAAGCGGTAGTGTGAGGGATCTCCCTCAGCTCCCTCCTCGGTCTTGAGGAGGATATTGCCTCGCGACTGCTCGTAGCGAAGGACGGTATATAGGTCAGAGGGGAAGTCCAGCAGAGGGAGGACATAGGGATTATTCCCCTCCTGCTCGACGTCGATCTCCTTGATCGTAGTGCCTAGGGTGAGATTGACCTTCGCCGTGCGCTTGCCCTTCTCGGTGTTCTTCTTGGCTACTAGGGTGAAGCTACTAGCTGTCTGCTCTTCGATGGAGAGCCAGTCTGTGGCTACGGCGAGTTCGACCCCGACCTTAGCTACATTGCTCTTGAAGGAGACGAGCTTCTTACCCCCTTCGGAGGAGAAGATGACCTTGCCTTCCGCTTCGAGCGAAGCATCAGCTCCACTCTGTCGGACGGCTATGCGTCGCTGCAGGCCACCTGCATTGACGATGATCGAGGTCGTACGGTCCTGGCCTTGGGGGTTGGCGGGTACCTTCACCTTGAGGGTATTGCCCTCTTGCTTCAGGCCGACCCAATTATCTTCCTGGGGAGAGAATGCACTCCAGGAGTCTTTGTTTGTGGAGACTGTGACTGACTGCTCAGCACCATCTTTGGCGAAGGTCAGCGTCTGGGTAGAGAGTTCGAGCGTAGCCTCTTCCACATCGACGTTGTCCTTACAAGCAGGCAGGGAGAGCAGAAGAGCTAAGCAACCGAGGAGGTACTTAATGTTGAGTCTCATAGGGTGAGAAAATGCGTTTAATAGGGTGCTAGGAGGGTACAGGGATGCACTCTCGGGAAAAGGGAAGATCCTTCGCTACATGGTCCGACGGCCGATGAGCGAATACTAAATGAGATAAGTGGGGGTAAGACCAAGCATCGCTATCGTAAGCGACGAAGCTAGGGCGATGCTACCTAGATGGTCTGCGTGGTGTTGCCGCCAGAAGTGTGGCGTGGTGTGTGTGGCCGGTATGAGCGTCTAACTGATGGAAGGGTGGGAAGAGGGCTTCCAAAGCTCTGTAGGTACGAGAAGGGGGGCCAACCCAAGTCTACGTAGGTGATGGATCACCGAGAGCTTCAGCAGCCCAGGGGCATGTCTGAATCTATTTGTCCGATCATAAGTGTATGTTCCTATTATGCTGATGCCGTACCCTCGTGGGGTAGGATCACGATTCAAAGGTAGAGAATAGTTCGGTAAAAAACCAGCATTACCGCATAATTATTTGACCGAAGAAACCTAATAAACTGAATATCAGTAGTGCTTTTTTCGCTCAATGATCGCCTACCCTCACATCCCAGGGAAGAGGACCAATTCTGAGGGGTGTCTTCCCCTAATCCATCGGCTCATCCTAAGGCGAAGACTTCGCCCTCAAAACAGGCTAACCTCAGCCCCTTCGGAGCAGGCTCTCTGAAGGGGGTAAAAAACGACCTACGGTAGGTCGTCTTTGCGACCCACTGTAGGTCGTCGAGACGACCTACAGTAGGTTTTTTCGACGACCTACCGTAGATCCTATTTTGGGGATGTCAGAATCCGCATTCTAAGCGGGCTGGAGCGGGGTGTCTGGAAGCGGTATTCAGTCCCTTAAAGATGGGCGATACATCGGGCTATTTTTTCACACCTCTTCCCATCATCGAAGCCCGCTAAGAATGGGCGCTGATCCTTGGGCAGTTGCCTTCCCAAGCCTCCCCTCAAATCAAAAGAAATTACCCCGCCTAATATCCACCCAATCCCCGTCCCTCAGAAACAAAACTAGGGAGCTCGAGCAGTGCTCGGGCTCCCTAGCAAATGAGAGAGACTAGCTAGCGACTAGCGAAGAGGAGTCTTGACGAGACGTCCTTCGAGCTTGCGTAGAGCAGCCTGCTTAGCATTGTAAGCCTTGATCTGCTGTGCATAGTTAGCAAGCGGCATGATCGAGGTGCTGCTACCAGCATCGACATCTTCGTAGAAGGCTTGGATCTCAAAGACTTCTTCCTTCGTTTCGCTATCCTTGCCGACACGGATGACATAGGCCATCTTCTTGTCCTTATTGTAGAAGGCCTGAGCACCACCTCTGAGCGTTGCATAGAAGGGGAAGCCATTATCCGTGAAGAGCTTGACGACTTCCTTCGTCAGAGCCTTACGGCCAAGAGCGTCGGTCCAGAAGCCCAGAGAGATATCCTTGTACATGGCCTGTACATTCTGCACGACATCAATGTAGGGGTCATTAGCTGGGATCTTCTTATCAGGAACTACATAGAAGTAACCACGAGAATATTCGCCTTCGAAGGCCTTCGTGATCTTATAGTTTTCGTAGTTGTTCTGCTTGAAGAAGTCATTGAGCGTAGAGCCCCATCCCTTTTCGATATCATGGATTTCGGCACGCTTCTTCCCAGCGATCTTCAGGTCACGGTCACCCATGTACTGAGTCTGATTCGTCATGGGGAGCGTCTTGAAGGTAGGATAGTCCTTATCCTGGACAGGATCGTACGAAGTGACGACAGCTGCAGCACCATCCTTGAAGGCGACACGGATCAGCAGAGGCAGCTTAGCATTGCGATAGAGGAGCGTCTTGCCGTCCTTGTCGAAGCCAGCCTTCTCGAAACCTTGTTCCTTGAGAGCGGCATCGAAGTCTGCGTTGTCCTTAACATACTTTTCTTCACACAGCGTAGCTGCAGAGGTGAAGCCTATAGCGGATTCGTTGGCGAACTCATACTGGATGAAGGTCATCACCTTGCTCTTCGTGAGGAAGCGATAGAGCGTCGTGTTGAAGAGCCCATCAGGGATCTTGATCAGAGAGTGCCCGCGACCCTGCTCGTAGCGCAGTACTTCAGAGAGCGATGCAGGGAACTTGAGAAGAGGCAGGACGTACTGGACGGTACCTTCCTGTACTACTTCGATTTCCTTGATCGTCGTACCTACGGTCAGATTGACCTTGACCGAACGCTTAGAAGCCTGTGTGCTTTCCTTAGCGACAAGGACGAAGCTATTAGCTGTGACCTTCTCGATAGAGAGCCAGTCTACAGCAGCGCCGAGCTCTACCTTGACATCACCCCCATTGCTGGAGAAGGCGACCTTCTTAACGCCCCCTTCGACGGGGAAGTAGACGCTTGCTTCTTCGGGCTCAAGGACTGCATCTGCAGCACTCTGCTTGACGGCAATACGCTTCTGCAGACCGCCAGCATTGACGATGATCGAAGCGACACGATCACGCCCTACAGTATTGGCTGCGACCTTGACCTTGAGGCTGTTACCTGACTGTTCGGTCGTGAGCCAAGCTTCCTGAGTGGAGAAGGCAGACCAGTTGTCCTTGTTCGTGGTGACGGTTACGACCTGCTCAGAAGCGTCCTTAGCAAATGCGAGTGCCTGGGACGAGAGCTCCAGAGTTGCTTCCTCTACTTCGTCGTTGTTCTTACACGCGGGTAAGAAGAGGAGGAGTGCAAAGAATCCGAGCAGATACTTGATATTGAGTCTCATAATTCTTTCTTGCGTTAAATGGTGGAAGACGGAGGATACGCCCAAGGGCAATAACCCCCAGAGTGTGTGTGCGGGATTCCTCATCCTAGGGCGCTGAGCCTACTAGGGGTGAGCATGAGACGTACGGGACAAGTGAGCAAATGCCTACATAGGGACTATGTAGCTTTGACTCGGAGCGTGGTGTTATCTGGGTGGTGTGACCAGATAGAGGGTTGCGTTGTGTGTGGCCGTGAGCTTGTTCTTGTTGGAAGGGGAAGGGCTTCCTAAGCTCTCTGACGTAGAGGGGTGGCCGACCCGATGACTACGCTGGTGGGATGATGCACCTGGAGCTTCAGTAGCCCGTAAGCATATCTGATTTAGTCTTTTTGTCCATGATTTCAGTGTTCCTACCTGTTGAGGACTACTACCTCAACTACGAGTCAAAGGTAGAGAATAGTTTTGTAAATGCAATAGCACCACAAAAAAAGGTTGTCCCTCCCCCGACGAAATCCCCCGACTGCTCCTGCTCCCATCCCCATCGATCTCCCAGCAAAGCTTCCGCCTATCTCCCAGCCTCTCCTCCTAGCTATCCTGAGGAAAGCTCCCAATCTCTCCACGCAAAGAAGAGGATCTCTCCCCCACCTCACTTCTATCCACGCCAAAAGAAAACTCCCCTATACGCTCCAGCATCAGAGCCCGCCAATACCCTACCGAAGCAGAGTCCACCGCCTCTTCCCCTCACAAAGGAGCTTATCCATCTACTTCAACAACCCACCCCAAAACCACACAAATTCCCCTCCCCTTGGACCACTCCAAAACGAACAAAACGAGCGAAGAAACCACCCACCTCTCCACCCGCCGACAAATGCCCCCTTTCTCTGGGTACTTCCTCCCCATTTATGAGCCTATTCAAAGCCCTCCTTCAGCACCCCCCAAAACAACCCTACGGTAGGTCGTCGAAAAAACCTACTGTAGGTCGTCAAGGCGACCCACGGTAGGTCGCAGAGACGACCTACCGTGGATCCCTTTTTACCCCTCCCCTAGCCCCCTCTTTCTATCCCTCCTGAAGAAGGGAAAATCGAGCCCCTTAGTAGGCTAGATTAGCCAGCCGAAAATCCCAAGAGTAGACACCTTGAAATCCCTGATGTTTTCCCCTTCTCCTCCCTCCGGTCCTATAGTTAGCTACAGCTGAAGGGAAAAGAAGATTCCTACTTTCCCCATCCATCAGCGCTCCGAAAACGTATGCACGCCTTCTCTCAGTACTTATAGCCCCATAGGATGAAAAGATGAAGCAGGCTTCCTCCCTAGCTCTCCTAATGAAGCCGTGGATAGGTAAGCTGGCTTTAGGCCAGGGCTTATAAGAGCTTCAAAAGCATGAAGCAGGAGAATTACTTGAGTAGAGGCTAAGGGATGGGATGGATAGCAGGGGGAGGTGCTTGCCGCTGGGTGTCCTTGTAACCGTTGGTGGAGGGCTGTGGGTGGGCGCAGAGAGGCAGGATGCATGGTGTGGGGAGGGGCTCGGAGTTTTGGGTAGGTAGGAGGAGATGTTGGGTGGGAGGATGGCAGGGGGGCGGAAACAAGAAGAGGGCGAAGTAGCCTTGGTTACTTCACCCTCCTACAAATGAGAAGCGGGTGTGACTGCTATTGCAATCACACCCACTCGCTTCTAAAAATGGCGGCTACCTACTCTCCCACTGTTACGCAGTACCATCGGCACA
>ERZ773067.411-NODE-411-length-26470-cov-11.558281_pt1 | contig 26470 bp, 24 predicted proteins | sample MGYA00580622_ERZ773067 | MGnify/ENA primary metagenome ERZ773067 (study PRJEB29015, sample SAMEA2737998) | human oral metagenome | biome: human oral; feature: human-associated habitat; material: dental | place: China | collected 2113 ...
ATCTGGCTTGTTAGATTTAATTCTAACTTGTTTTGCATTGTGTAGTTTTCAGGGTACATCCCGCGCCAATCAAGGAAATTTCAGTGCTCTTAAAGAGCCCCGCCCCGCATCAGCGCGACTGTCATAATATAACACAGGAGACTTCTCCCCGTCAACCCCCTTTTTAAAGTTTTTTCTAAAGTTCTTCGCCGCGCCCCGCGAGACGGCGGACAACGGCAGAATAGAGCCGCACTCCCGTGACGATCTGCTCAATGCTTGCATATTCGGCAGGGTTGTGGCTGACGCCGTCCCGGCACGGGATGAAGATCATGCCCGTCGGGGCATAGTCTGCCCAGTGCATACTATCGTGCCCCGCACCGCTTGGCATTTTGCGATAGGGCATACCGATGTTTTCCGCCTCAGCAGCGATGAGTTCGACGAGGGCGGGCGACATGCGTGCGGGCATATCTTTGCTGACGGGGCGAATTTCACAGGAAAGGCCGCGCGCATGCACGACGGCGGCAATCTCGTCGCGCACAGTGCGCTCGACGCGCTCACGCATGTCCGCATCAATGCTGCGGAGATCCACTCCGAGGGACACATCGCCGGGGATGACGTTCATTACACCCGGTGTGACATCCACGACCCCGACGGTGCCGACGACGGGCGGATCTGTCTGCGCTGCAGCCGCACGTTCCACCGCGAGGATGATTTCGGCCGCTGCGCAGAGGGCATCATGGCGCAGAGGCATCGGGGTTGCGCCGCTGTGATCCGCATCCCCGTGAATCTCGCAATAAAAGCGTGCGGGCGCGGCAATGCCTGTGACAATACCGATAGGAAGCCGCTCATGCTCGAGCACTTTCCCCTGCTCGATATGGAGTTCGAGCACGGCTTTGAGCGGCTGCGTGTATTGTGCTGCAGCGATATGGTCGGGATCTAGGCCGCGCTCCTTCAGCACGTCATAGAGGCTCTTGCCCTCCTTGTCATGCAGACGGTGCAGCTCCTCGATGGAGAGGTCCCCGCGCATGGCACGGCTGCCAAGCGTCGCGGCGGAGAAGCGACTCGACTCCTCACACATGAAAAGGACAACCTCGATCGGATGCTCGGGCTGAAATCCGTCCTCCCGCATGCTGCGCACTGTCTCGATCGCCGCGAGGACACCCGTCAGTCCGTCGTAGTTGCCGCCGCGCGGCACGCTGTCACTGTGCGAGCCGCAGAGGATCGCAGGGAGGCTGTCATCCTTTCCCGCGCAGCGGCCGAGGACATTGCCGAAGGCATCTGTGCGCAGCGTAAGTCCCGCCGCCTCCATCTGCCGCATGAGATAGGCACGCCCCTCCCAGTCACTGTCCGTGAACGCGAGGCGGTTGATCCCCTCGCCGGGTGCCGTAATGCGCTGCATCGCCGCAAAATCCTGTGTGAGCCGCTCCTGATTGATCATCGCCCCATCGCTCCTTTTCGTGCCTCGTCAACTGCTTTCATTATATCATCCTGAGGTGCGAATGCAAGGACAAGCAGAGCCGACTCTTCGCTTTGTACGCCAAAAACTAGACAAAACATACAAAAAGCACAACATACGAGATGGGTGTGTAAGTCATCTTGTATGTTGTGCCTTGGTCAATCTCTACTTCTTTTTCCGTCTCATGACCGTCTTCACGCTGGCAATGATCTGCGCAGCATTCAGACCGTATTTGTCCATAAGTTCCTGCGGCTGTCCGGATTCGCCAAACGTATCCTTGACGGCAACTATTTCGATGGGGACGGGACAGCGTGCACTGAGCACCTCTGCGACTGCACTGCCCATGCCGCCGTGCACCTGATGCTCTTCGGCGGTGACGATGCAGCCGGTTTTCTCGGCAGCGGCACAGACAGCATCGACGTCGAGGGGCTTTACGGTGTGCAGATTGATGACGAGTGCCTCGATGCCTTCTTTCGCAAGTTCCTTTGCTGCCTCCATCGCCTCGTAAACCATGGCGCCATTCGCGATGATTGCAACGTCCTTGCCCTCACGGCAGGTGCGTGCCTTGCCGAGTTCGAACGGTGTGCTCGCATCGGTGACGACGGGCACACCCTCACGTCCGAAGCGGATGTAGCAGGGTCCCTCTTTCGCGGCAATGGCGAGGGTTGCCTTGCGCGTTTCCTCCGCGTCGCAGGGGACGACGACGGTCATGTGCGGCAGGACGCGCATGATGGCGACATCCTCAAGCGCCTGATGTGTCGCGCCGTCGGGACCGACGGAGATGCCCGCATGGGCGCCGGCGAGTTTGACGTTCAGGTTGTTGTAGCAGATGGTCGTGCGGATCTGGTCCCATGCACGCCCCGCGAGGAATACGCCATACGTTGCGGCGAACGGAAGCATGCCGCCGAGGGCGAGGCCCGCCGCCGTGCCGACCATGTCCTGTTCGGAGATGCCTACGTCGAGGAAGTTCTCTGGATGTTTGTCCCGCACCCAGACGGTGCGCGTGGATTTTGCGACGTCGGCATCGAGTGCGATGACATTCGGATTCTTTTCGATCAGTTCGAGGAGGGCTTTGCCATAGCCGTCTCTCATTGGGATTTTTTCACTCATTGCGCTCACCTCGTATCTCTGCCAGTGCCTTCTCCAGCTGCTCGGCATTGGGCGCGTTTCCGTGCCAGTTGCAGTCCCCCTCCATGAAGGAGACGCCCTTGCCCTTGACTGCGTGGGCGATGAGGACGGTGGGGCGGTCCTTCGTCAGCGCCGCGAGTTCGTATGCGCGGACAACGGCCTCGACGTTGTGCCCGTCGACCTCGATGACGTTCCAGCCGAAGGAGTGCCAGCGCGCGGGGAGGTTTTCGAGGTTCTTGATCGCCTCGATGGTGTCGTCGAGCTGTACGTGGTTGAAGTCGACGATAGCGCAGACGTTGTCGAGCTTATGCTGGGCGGCAAACATGACGGCCTCCCAGACCTGCCCCTCCTGCAGTTCGCCGTCACCGAGCAGGCAGTAGACGCGCTGCGCTTTGCTTTGCCTTTTGAATGCGTAGGCGATGCCGTTGGCAATGGAGAGTCCCTGTCCGAGCGAGCCCGCCGAACAATCGAGGCCGGGTGTGCTGTCCTTGTGCGGGTGTCCCTGCAAAATACTGCCCATTCTGCGCAGGGTGGAGAGTTCCTCCACGGGGAAGAAGCCCTTGCGCGCGAGGACGCTGTAAAGCACGGGGGCGACGTGCCCCTTCGAGAGGATGAAGCGGTCGCGCTCCTCCCAATCCGGCTGTTTCGGGTCGACGTTCATGATGCCGCCGAAGTAGAGTCCGACCATGATCTCTGTGGCGGAGAGCGAGCCGCCCGGGTGTCCGGAGCCCGCCTTGTGCGTCATGGTCACGATGTCCTCGCGAACGAGACGACACAGATCTTTCAGTTCTTGGATCTCCATTCTCGGTCCTCCTTTATAATGTAACCTCCTAAAGTTTTGCACATGCTTCCTTGATGCGCCGGATGCCGTCAACGATGCGGTCGTAGGCGCAGGCATAGGAGATACGGATGTAGCCCTCGCCTTCCGCGCCGAATGCACTGCCGGGAACGCTTGCGACCTTTGCCTCATCGAGGATGTAGTCTGCCATCTCTGCCGACGTTTTCCCGAACTCCTTGATATTGACGAAGATGTAGAACGCCCCCTCTGGGTTCACGCAGCGAATGCCGTCGATCTCGTTCAGCGCGCGAACGGCGTACTGCCGTCGACGGTCGTACTCGCGCACCATCTCCTGCACGTACGGCTCGCCCTTCTCGAGGGCAACGACGCCCGCGTCCTGCACGAAGGAGGCGGCGCAGGTGTTGACGTAGTGGTGGACGCGCACCATTGCCTGAATAAACTCTACGGGTGCAGCGGCATAGCCAAGTCGCCAGCCCGTCATGGAGTAGCATTTGGAGAAGCCATTCAGCGTGATCGTGCGCTCCTTCATGCCGGGGAGGGAGGCGATGCTCACATGCTCCGCCCCGCCGTAGACGAGCTTTTCGTAAATTTCATCGGAAAGCACGATAAGGTTGTGCTCCTTTGCGATCTCCGCGAGTTTTTCGAGTGTTGCACGGCTCTGCACGCTGCCGGTCGGGTTGCCGGGGCTGTTGATGACGAGCATGCGCGTTTTCTTCGTGATCTTGTGCTCGATCTCCGCGGGGTCGATCTGATAGCCGTTCTCCTCGTGCAGACTGTAGGTCACAGGCACGGCACCGAAGAAGTTCGGGACGTGGATGTAGTTGAGCCAGACAGGGTTCGGTACAAGGATCTCGTCGCCCGGATTGGTAAAGGCGGCGATTGCAGCGTATGTCCCCTCGCCGACACCGAGGGTGACGAGGGTCTCCTCCGGCACATAGTCGACATTCGTATCTCGGCGCAGGCGTGCGGCAATGGCTGTGCGCAGCTCGGGCGTGCCGTAGTTCGAGGTGTAGAACACGCGTCCCGCCGCAAGGCTGTCATAGGCAGCCTGCTTGATGATCTCGGGTGTATCGAAGTCGGGGCGGCCGATCTCCATGTGGATCACGTCCTGTCCTTCCTTCTGCATGTGGTTCGCTCGCTCCATCATGACGCGGATCTCGGAAAAGGGCAGCTTCTCCATGCGGTCTGATGTTTGAAACATAGATATCTCCTCTCTGACGTTAGGAGTTGTAGATGTCCTCATTCAACTCCCCCTCCTTCTTGTTGACGATGACGTTGACGGCAGCGTCGCCGATGACGTTCAGAGGCAGGAGCGCCATCTCAACCGGGCGGTTGATGGCGAGGACGAGCGCATAGCCGATCATGCAGGCATCCGTTGTCCAGCTCATGCCGGAGAGGACAGTGAAGATCATGGTCGTTCCTGCAATGGGGATCGCAGGTGTGCCAACCGCCGCAGCGATGGAGATGAGCGCCATGATGATCATGTCGGAGAAGGTGATGGGGATACCCGCCGCCGTTACGATGAAGGTGACAGCAAACATGTGCATCATGGTTGTGCCGTTCATGTTGATGGTCATGCCAGTCGGGAGGACGAAGCTCGTAACCTCCTTCGAGCAGCCGAGCTCCTCGATCGCAGTCTTGGTATTGAGCGGCAGAGTCGCGGCAGATGAGTTGACGGAAAAGCCGAAGACACCGACTTTGAGCATTTTCTTGAGGAAGGTCACAGGGTTCAGCCCTGTCATAAGGAAGACGCCCGCGGGGTAGAGAATGGCACAGGTGACGAGGAGTGTGATCATCGCCGTCGCAACATAGAGCGCCGCCGGCTGCAGATAGTTTATTCCGTAAATCGCGAACGTGCGCGTGACGAGGCAAAAGATCGCGATAGGGCCGACGCGGTCGATGAGGAAGTTGAGGTACATGGTGATGATCTCGCTCGCACTCTCAAGCACCTTCTTCAGCGGCTCGGTCTTGTCGCCGAGTTTGTGCATGCACATGCCGACGACGACGGCAACGACGACAACGGCGAGAATGCTGTTGTTCGTGGAAAACGATGCGAAGATGTTGTTCGTGACGGAGTTCGGAATGATGGCGAGGGGGTTGAATGCGTCAATGGTCTTTGCCTGTCCGAGCCCCTCGCCGCTGAGCACGACGTTGAAGAAGCCCGCCGACTGCGCGAAATACGCGACAACGCAGGCGATGAACGCACCGCAGACGTAGAACGAGAGGAAACCTGCGATCGTGCGTCCCGCGATGCGTCCGAGCTTGTCCGCGTTTGCAACGGAGCACATGGCGAGCGTCAGGGAGACGAGGACGAGCGGCACGATTGCCGCCTGTAGGCCTTTCATAAAGATCTGACTGATGATAAAGAAGAGTCCGAGGCCGCTGACACCGTCCTTCGAGGTGATGTCCACGAAGAGGAGGTTGTAGATGGTCTTCCACGTCGCCTCCTGCCCGCTGTCCACGAGATGCTGGTGCAGGAACAGGAAGCACAGGCCAAGCACGATGCCGCCGATGAGTGCGATCAACATGCGGTAGACGAGCGGCATGCCTTTCTTTTCGCTGAGTTGAGTGCTCATAATATCCCTCTTTCCTAGGATGTGATGGAAATAAATCCCTTAGACGGCGCGAATCTCAATGCCAGCGTCGATGAAGGCCTTGGAAATCCGCTGTACGAATGCGATCGCCTTCGGACCGTCCCCGTGAACGCAGAGCGTGTCGCCCTTGATGTCGAGTTCCTTGCCGCTGTGGGAGGTCACCTTGCCCTCGGTGACCATCCGGATGCAGCGGCGGATCGCCTCGTCCTCGTCCGTGATCATCGCGCCCTCAAGCGCGCGGCTGCGCAGCGAGAGGTCGTCCTCATATGCGCGGTCGGCGAAGATCTCGCACGCGCTGCGGAGTCCCATGCGCTCGGCCTCCTCGCCGAGCACCGCCCCCGCGCAGTAGTAGACGATGATGTCCTTGTCGAACTCATAGACCGCCTCGCAGATCGCACGTGAGAGGTCGCGATCGGTCTGGCAGGCGTTGCCCATGGAGCCGTGCGGGCAGACGTGGTGGATCCGCGTTCCGTAGGTCGTCGTAAACGCGGAGAGCGCACCGAGCTGGTATTTCACGTAGTTCTTTGCCTCGTCGTGCGAGAGCTTCATCGGACGGCGGCCGAATCCCATGAGGTCGGGATAGCCGGGATGTGCACCGACGGCGACGCCGCGCTCGGCAGCGATCCGTACGACGCAATCCATAACCATTGGGTCGCCCGCATGATAACCGCACGCGACGTTGCAGGCGGTGATGTACTTTAGAATCTCGGCGTCATCGCCGAGTTTATACGCGCCAAAGCTCTCTCCGATGTCGCTGTTCAGGTCAACTGTCTTCATAACGCACCTCCTCACTGCGCCCCGAGGGCGCGCATTCTCTCCTCGAACAAATTCATCTCCGAGCGTGCGAGCAGGTAGAGCTCCTGCGCCGTCTCGATGCACACGCGGAGGAAGCGGACGCGCATTCCCGGGAGCGCCTGCGCCAGACGCGGCAGATCGATCGAGATGACATGTCCAATCTTCGGGTAGCCGCCGACGGTCTGATGATCCGCCATCATGATGATCGGCTGCCCGTTCGGCGGCACCTGTATCGCGCCGGCGGTGATGCCGTCGCTGATGATGTTCCCGTCGCCGCGATGCCGGAGCGGCACCTCGCGCGCGAGGCGGATGCCCTGCCGATCCGAGTCGCCCGTGATGGTCGCCGCCTCGGCAAAGAAGCTGTCAATCTCCTCCGCGTCGAACCCATCGTCCTGCGGGCCAAGCACAACGCGGACGATCACCTCATCTGCGGGATAGTACTGCAGGACACCCCTGCGCAGCTCCATTTGCGGAAGCTCTGCACGTGGGGCACGAAAGCCGATCACATCGCCGCGGTCGAGCTTTCGGCCGTTAAATCCGCCGAGATTCTTCATGGCAAGTGTCGCACGCGAGCCCATGACGAGCGGGACGTCAAGCCCGCCCGCAAAGGCGATATAGGCGCGCGCACCGCTCGCGGCAAAGCCCATCGTGAACCGATCGCCTGCACGGACCGCAATTGCCTGATAGCGAGGGGCGTCGGCACCATTGATCTGTGCCGACATATCTGCGCCCGTGAGTGCGATCACCGTGTCTGCGGTGAACGCGAGCGTCGGTCCCATGAGCGTCGCTTCGAGCGCCGCCTCGTCACGGTCATTGCCGACCAGTATGTTTGCAATGGCGAAGCTCTGCGCGTCCATCGGTCCGGACGGGGAGACGCCGTAGTTCTGATATCCTCTGCGCCCGCCGTCCTGCACTGTGGTGAAGGAGCCCGGGACAAGTACGTTAATCCCCATCATCGTCCTCCTCATGCACGACGACCTGATAGCTGCCAGCCTCCTCCGCCGCACGGATGCGGCGGTACTCCTCCGCGTCGACGGGGATGTAGCGCACCCACTCACCCGCACGGACGAGGAAGGGATCAGTGCGAGTGTAGTCGCAGATCTCAATCGGCGTCGATCCGATGATGTTCCAGCCGCAGGGCTGGTCGAACGGGATGAGGTCGGAGAGGTTCTGCTGCACAACGACCGAGCGCGCGGGGATCATGACGCGCGCCGTCTCGCGCCGCTTGAACGAAAAGGGCTCTGCAAAGCGCGCGGAGTATGGATGTCCGGGTGCAAAGCCCAGCATGTAGACGTAGTAGTCATGCGCACTGTGCTTGCGAATGATCTCCTCCGTCGTCGTCCCGTCGAGCTCGGCGCAGAGCTCGAGATCGGGACCGAGTTCTCCGCCGTAGAGGATCGGGACCTCCTTGACGATCTTCTTGGTCTGCTTTACCGCCTGCAGCGAGCCGAGCCGCGCACGGATCACCTCGACCAGCGCCCCATACCGAATTTCCTCCGGACGATAATGCACCATAAGTGCGGCGTAGGTCGGCACCATCTCGGAGATGCCCGCGATCGGCTCCTCCGTCAGCGAACGCTCGAGCGCGAGGACGCGGCCGTTGACCGCGCGGCTGATCTCGTCGCCTAGTTGGACGGAGAGTGCACAATCCCCACAGATGAGAAATCTGACATCCATCGTCTTTTCCTCCGAGCTCAGTCGGGCTCTTCGCTGAGATTCAACGTGAGGACAATCTTGTCGAAGCCACTGAGATTGTACGTCGTCCCCTCGCCGTTCTTGATGTGGCGCAGGAGCAACTCTTCCTTCTGCTCGCGTGCGAGGGTAATATTATAGACCTCCTGTGCCTCCTCGCGTGGGACGATAACTACGTCGTCGTTGTCGGCAAATACGAGGTCACCAGGTCGGACAGTCACGCCGCAGAGCGTCACTGTGTGATTGATTGTGCCAGGGAATGCCTTCGTCGTGCCGACAACGTTGATCCCCTTTGCGAATACGGGGAAGCCAAGCTCCTTCATCAACATCGTATCGCGCACGGCGCCGTCCGTGACGAGCCCCACGCATCCTCGTGCCTGTGCGGACGCGCTCATCATACCGCCCCACATACCACCTGTGCGCGTGTCACCCTCGTAGGCGACGACAAGCACATCGCCGGGCTGCAGGAGATCGAGTGCCTTGTGCAGGATCGCGTTGTCGCCGGGGCGGCACTGCACGGTGAATGCAGGGCCGCAGGCGCGCGTACCCGGCCAGACCGGCTTTACGCTGCCACCGAGCGCGTTCCTGCGCCCCATGCTCTCGTGGATGGATGCGCTCTCTTCAAACGCGGCATATTTCTCCACCAGCTCCGCCGGAACTTTTTCATAATGTTTGATGATATCGTACATGGCCCTGCCTCCTAACGAAACTTCTTGCTTTTTTCATATGAATAGAATACCATAATATAAAATATTCGAAAAATGAATTATATTGTTTACTTATATTTACATTCTTAATAATTATGATTTGTCCAAAGGAGCTGCCTGATGGATATTGCAGATATTGAAACCTTCCTTATGCTCGTGCGCACGCGCAACATTAGCAAGACCGCAGAGAAGCTCTATGTCTCGCAGCCGACAGTGAGTCACCGCCTCAAGCAGCTTGAGGATGAGCTTGGTATGCCGCTTTTCGTGCGCAAACGCGGGTACAAGCGTGTGGAGCTCACGGCGAAGGGCGAGGCGTTCCTCAGTATCGCGTACCGCTGGCTTGCCCTCATGCGCGAGACGAACAATCTGTGGAATTCCGACGATACCGTCCAACTGCGAATCGGCACCACGAACACTCTGAATGCAGCTGTCATGTCCGATCTCTACCGCGCGATCCTGCGCGACCCGAGCCTGAACCTCAGCCTCAATATCTCGACGCACTACTCCTACGAGATCTACGAACTGCTCGAGAACCACACGATCGACATTGGGTTCGTCTACCACCACCTCCATTTCAAGAACATCCTCTCCCGGCCCCTCCTGCACGAGAAAATGTACCTCGTGCAGGAGGCTGTAGATGCAGTCAAAAAAGAAAAGCTGCACATCGCGGAACTGGACTTTCAAAACGAAGTCTATTTCGTCTGGGAGTCGAACTATCAGATCTGGCATGAACAAAATGTCGCGCAAGGGCGCTCCCCTCGCGTGGAGGTGGACAGCAGCAGCCTTCTGTCCGCTCTGTTGCAAGATCCCGGGCGGTGGGCGATCTGTCCGCTCTCTGTGATGGAGTACCTGCGCACCCACTGCAGTGTCTACGTGAGCGAGATCGCGGACGAGGTTCAGCCGCCCGAGCGCATTACCTACGTCATCCGGAATAAAGACGCAAACGAAACGAAGGCCACCGCGATGGATTTGCTGACCGATCAGATCCGCTCCTATTTTCAGACACGTCAGTGGCTGAACGAGGCCTCCATCCCTCTGACGCAAGGCAAGGAATCACCTCTGTCACGCTAAAATATAAGGGATCTGCATATATAATAGATAAAATCTCCATTTTTTTTTTGCCATAAGTAAGCGTATAATCGAGCCAACTAATTTTGTTGATGACAGTCGTCACAAGGAGGTATTTCTATGGACACGAAATACGGAAAGTTGTTCGAAGATACGGTACTCGAGGACCTGCGCACAAAGTTCGCCTATGTAGATCATGACCGCAGCGGCACCCCTCGCTTATTCTTTGACAATGCAGGAGGTTCCCTGCGTCTCATCGCCGCAGAAAAGGCCTTCTATGAGACCGACCTCATGCCCGATGCCTCTGAGCACACCAATCGTTTGGCGTTGGAACTGTCCGAAATAGAGGAGCATGCACGCAGCGATATCCGCATGATATTCAACTGCCAGAAGGGCGTAGTCGCCACCGGATATACCGCCTCGCAGCTGATGATGGAGACAGTCCGCATTCTGAGCGCCCACAGCAGCGGGACGAACTGCGTGACCTCCATTCTCGAGCACCCGTCCTCATTTGATGCGATGGCCATGTACGCGCAGGCACACGGACGAGAGCTGCGCGTCGCGCACGCAACCCCCGAGACGGGGGGGATTGACGTCGACACCGTGTTGTCGCTGATCGACAAAAACACCGCGATTGTGAGCATCATGGCAGCCTCCAACATCTCCGGTCATGTGATGGATATTGCCGCCATTGCACATGAAGCACGTCGCATCAACCCCGATATCTACGTCATCAGCGACGCGGTTCAACACGCCCCGCACGGCGTTCTTTCCCCCGAGGAAATTGGTGTCGATGCGATGAATATCGCGCCCTATAAGTTCTTCTCCTGCCGGGGGTTCGGACTCATGTATCTGTCGGAGCGGATCAAGGATCTCCCCCATCACAAGCTGCTCGGCAGAGCCTCCGATGATTGGGCGATTGGCAGCCCGGCAACAGCACATTTTGCAGCCTTCTCCGCACTTGTCGACTATGTGTGCAGCCTCGGTAGCGGGAGTGGGAACCGACGCAGCCAATTTGTCGACGGAATGACCCGCATTGCGGAGCATGAGCGGGCTTTGCTTGAACTGATGCTCGATGGCACGGACGAAGCCGTCGGACTGCGCCACATGAAGGGGATTACGGTGAAGATGGACGATCCCGACCTCTCACAACGTGACCTCATCGTCGGTGTCGAGTTCGACAATATGGACGTAAAGACGGCTGCCGCTGCCCTAGAAAAAAATGGTGTCGTCGCCTACGAACGATCGGCGGACAGCATCTATTCCGATCGCATGGTGAAAGAATTCGACTCAAATGGCGTGGTGCGCCTGTCGCCCCTGCATGTGAATACGCCTGCGGAGATCACATCCTTCCTGTCCGCCGTCGAAGCAGCTGCCAAACAATGAGATACATTTCGTTTCCGCACGGATCATGGATCAGTGCGGTTTTTTCTTTCTTTATAATGTTCATTCGTGCATCCCGGATTATTCCTTGTTTCTTTCACGTTCCTGTGTTATTCTATGGTAGAATTTATCTGCAAAATCTTCCTGAAAGGAATTTGAAATGCCGAAGAATCCGGTGAAACATCAGTGCAGCTTCTGCAAACGCATTATTGACGTGCGTGACCAATATGATATGCCGATCTACGATCCGAATACGGGCTTTGCGATCTGCAAGGACTGCGTGCGTGAGATCAACCGCTTCCTCGATGAGCACGATGCCTCCGTCTCCTCCGAGGAACGGAGCTCATTCCGTATGCAGCTTGACGACGTGCTCGAGAAGACACGGCCGCATCTCATCAAGAAATATTTGGATACGTACATTATCAAGCAGGATCGTGCAAAGAAGATTCTTGCCGTCGCAGTCTACAACCACTACAAGCGCATGAAGTACGGCTACGAGAGTACGGGTGAGGACACAGAGATCGAAAAGTCGAACGTCATCATGCTCGGTCCCTCGGGCTGCGGCAAGACGGCGCTGCTCTCCCACCTCTCGAAGCTGCTCGATGTGCCGTTCGCGGTGACGGACGCCTCGAGCCTCACGGAGGCGGGCTTTGTCGGCGCAGATGTAGAGGTCGCCGTACGCAACCTCTACTACGCAGCGGACAAGGATGTAGAGAAGGCGGAGCACGGCATCATCTATCTCGACGAATTCGACAAGATCGCGCGCAAGTCGGGCGCGAACAACTCCATCACCGCCGACCCCGGCCATGAGGGCGTGCAGCAGGCACTGCTGAAGATGCTCGAGGGCAGCGTCGTGGAGTTCACGGCACGCGGGCAGCGCAAGCACCCCGAGGCACCGACGATCAAGGTGGACACAAAGAACATTCTTTTCATCGTCGGCGGTGCATTCGTCGGCATTGAGAAAACAATCGCAAAACGTCTGCGCAAAGGCAACGTTGCCATTGGCTTCGGTGCAGAGGTGCGCGGCAAGGAGCTCGAAAAGGAGTTCGACACGCTGATCCACCAAGTAACGCCCGAGGATCTGATGCAGTACGGCATCATCCCTGAGATCATCGGTCGCCTGCCCGTGATCTGCACGCTTGAGACACTCGACGAGGACGCACTCCTGCGGATTCTCACAGAGCCCATCAACGCACCCGTGCGCCAGTACGAGAAGCTGCTCGCGATGGACGGCGTCGAGCTTGTCTTTACCGAGGACGCCCTGCGCGCGGTCGCAAAGAAGGCGATTGAGCGCAAGACCGGCGCGCGCAGCCTGAAGGGCATCATCGAGGAGGTCATGCTCGACGTGATGTTTGACATCCCGCGCGAGAGTGCGCCGCGCCGCGTCACCGTGACGAAGGAATGCATCACTGAGGGGGCTGCCCCCGTGATTGAGAATGCGGCGGCAGGGTGATAAATTTATCCTTGCAAAACAGCATAAACGTGTTATACTGTCTATAGAAGTCATGGAGTGTCATGGACAATCCATAAAAAAGAACGCCCTGCGGCTGGTTACCGCAGGGCGTTCTTTTGCGGTTGGTTAGACCGCATCAACTGTCTGCCACATGAGATGCTCTCCGCTACCACCTCAACAGTCGAAGGATCAGCGCCCCCAGGATACTTCCCAAAATACTGATCAGGAGAGATACGACAAAGTCATAGAACATCATGAGACACCCTCCCTTCCTTGCTGGATTGGCTTGGTTAGGGCCGTGGCGGCTTCAGTATATCACAACGGACGACAAAAATCCCACTGCGCCTGGTAAACGCAGTGGGACTTTTCGTTTGCCTGTTTTACTTCAAATACTGTTCAAATGCCATGAAGTGATCGAGCTGCTTCTGGAGCTCCGCCTTGGTCTCGTCGACGCCGAGCACCCACGGTGCTTGGAAATTCATCTTCTCGACCTCGGTCTTGTACTCGGGATTCTCCTTGACAACCTTCTGAATTGCAGCATTCAGTTTCGCAACGATCGCGGGATCGGTTCCCTTCGGGGCGAGGATAACGTAGAAGGTGTCGACGGAGAGATTCTTATAGGTCTCGCTCGCGGACGGGATATCCGGCAGGAGCTTCGAACGCTGGGAGAGGAGCGTACCGAGGCTGCGGAGCTGTCCGCTCTCGATGTACTCCTTTGCGGCACTATACGGGATGGAGGTCGCGTCAACGTGACCGCCGAGCAGCGCCGTCAGACGATTCGATGCATCACCCGTATCGACGACATTGAACTTTGCACCGACTTCCTTATCCATGATAACGGAGGCGATGTAGACGCCGCCGCCCATCGAAACACCGTACTTGATCGTGCCCGGTGCCGCCTTGGAGGCATTTACGAGCTCCTCAAGGCTCTTGTACGGCGAATCCGCACGCACGACGATGTTCTCGCCCGCCTGCTTGCCATAGAGCGCCACCGGTTCAAACGCCTCAAAGCTGAAATCCGAGAGCCCCGTTGCCTTGTTTCCGAGAAGAGCCGCTGAGTTCGTCGCAATGAGCGTATAGCCGTCCTTGTCGCCGTCCTTGTTCTGCTCAAGCGCGATGGAGCCGTTCGCGCCCGTTACGTTGTTCGGCACGACAGACTGTCCGAGCTCCTTCTCGAGGAGACGCGCCAATAGGCGTGCGTTATAGTCTGTATCGCCGCCTGCCCCATGCGTGACGATGAGATTGATTGGCTTGTCCGGGTAGGTGGAGGCATCCTTCTTCGCGCCGTCATCGCCTCCGCCGCAGCCCGCTGCGAACGCCATGCACGTTCCAAGCGCGATCATCGAGAGCCATTTCTTCATTTTCATGTTCTTCTCCTCTTTTCCTTTTCTCTAAAGTTTTATTATTTCTCCGCCGCCGAGGCAGCCTCTGCCTGCGCCAGCTTCTTCGCCTCCCGCCGATTCATGACGAAGGAGAAGATGAGCGCAGCCACAGCTACAAGGGTCAGAAAGGCCGCAATCGGATGATCGAGCAGCCCCTCACCGGAGCCCTGCAGCTGAGCAACGCGCCGGAAGTTCATCTCGAAGATGGGACCGAGAATGATCCCCATGATGACGGGCACACTCGGGATCCCAACCTTCACCATGCTGTAGCCGATGAGACCAAATGCCATGATGCAGTAAACGTCAAAAATACGGTTGCTGTTGCCGAACGCACCAATAGCACAGAGCACCATGATGATCGGCAGGAGATACTGTTTTGGCACGGTCAGCACGCGAATGAAGATACGGATGCCGAACAGCTCGATGAAAAGCATCGCAAGTGCGGCGATAAAGAGTGCCACAAACAGTCCGTACATCACGACACCGCTCTTCTCGAAGATCAGTGGCCCCGGTGCGATGTTGTGTACCATGAGTCCGCCAAGCAGGATCGCCGTGACCGCATCGCCCGGGATGCCGAGCGTCAGGAGCGGGATGAGTGCACCACCGATGCCCGCGTTGTTCGCCGTCTCCGAAGCAACGATGCCGTCGATGATACCCGTACCGTACTTCTCAGGGTACTTCGACTGATTCTTCGCCGCCGTGTAGGCGAGCATCCCCGAAATCGCGCCGCCGATGCCCGGCAGGATGCCGATAATACAGCCGATGACAGAGGAGCGCAACGCATTCCACTTCTGACCGAAGAACTCCGCGAGGGTAAATCCGAACCCCTTGATCTTGACATTGGTCTCGACGCGCATATCCTGTTTCTTGCGGACATCCTCCGCAGCCTTTGCGACCTCCGTGATGGCAAAGAGACCGATGAGGATGGTAAGCAGGGCGAAGCCCGAGGTCAGTTCTCCCACGCCAAAGGTAAACCGCTTCATGGAGTCGACGGGGGAAAGCCCTACCGTTGCAACCATCAGCCCAAAGAACGCGCCCATCAACCCCTTTACGAGGTCGCGTCCCGCAAGGCTGATGACGAGTGCAAGCGCACATGCCGCCACAGCGCAGTACTCAAACGCACCAAACTGGATCGCGACACTTGCGAGTGCCGGAGAGATCGTAACGAGCATGATAAGGCCGAAGATTGTCCCGACAAAGGAGAAGACGACGCCGACACCGAGTGCCTTGCCTGCCTCCCCCTTCGCCGCGAGCGGCGCACCGTCGAAGGTGGTCGCAATCGAGGACGGTGTGCCAGGGATGTTGAGCAGGATCGCCGCGACGAGTCCGCCCGAGATGCCGCCCACGTAGAGCGCAATGAGGGTCGAAAGCCCCTGCACCGAGGTCATTGTGTAGGTGACGGGCAGGAACATGATGACCGCAAGGGTCGCTGTGAGCCCCGGCACCGCGCCGAAGATGATACCGACGAACACGCCGATGACGATGAAAACGAGGGTAATCGGGTCAGCAAGGACACTCATCGTCCCCTGAACGAGCAGCGAAAGATCCATAATCGTGTCCTCCTCTCACTTCAATATGCCTGGGGGCAGCATGACCATCAGATACTTCGTAAAGACGAAATAGAGGCTGACGGAAAAGAATACGGCAAGGCCGCCCGCAATCGTATGCATTTTCTTCGTCCGCTTCTCTGGCGGTGTCAGCACCCAGACCTGCAGGTAGACATAGATGATGCTCATAATAATGAACCCGACAGGCTTCATAAGTGCCGCGTAGAGAATCAGCAGGCCAAAGGTACAGACGACCTCGCGCCGCTCCTTGAGGCGTGCAAGAAATCCAAGACTCTCCTCCTCATCCTGTTCACTCTTCTTCCGCATAGCGAGAATACTGCGCAGAATGAGAAGGATACTCAGGGCGAGCATCGCAACGCCCCAGAGACGCGGGACTGTCTGCGCCGTCACACCGGCTGTCGCTCCGCCGAACACCTTGATCCCAGATGTCTGCATGAGATAGAACGCGGCGGCAACGATGCCGGTCAGCAAATCCTTCATGTTCATTCACTCCTTACAGAACCTTCTTGTAGATATACCGTATATCGTCAAGCGACAGTTCCTTGCAATTGTTGACGAGAAGACGCGTCTGCTGACTGCCCGCCGTGACGAGGAAGTCGATGTCCTCGGGCTGTACGCCAAATTCCTCAAGGCTTGTCGGGATCTCAGTATCGCGTACGATTGCGGCAATCTCAGCAATGATATGATCTGCCTTCTCCTCCACACTCTTTCCCGCGAGTTCTGGGAACACTGTATCGCAGAGCTCTGCAAGACGTTCTGCACACGCATCTTTGTTGAACTCCATGACGTGCGCAAAGAGAATGGCGTTTGAAACGCCGTGTGCAATGTGATACTTGCCGCCGAGCGGATAGGAGAGTGCGTGCACCGCCGTTGTGCCCGAGCCCGTGATGGCGATGCCGCCATAGTACGCGCCGAGCAGCATCTCCTGCTTTGCCGCGAGATCACCTGCCGTAGAAAACGCTCTGCGGATATTGTGGAAGATCTTGCGTGCGCCCTCCTTCGCGTATGGGTCGCTGAGCATGGTCGCCTTCTTCGAGGTGTAGCACTCCACGCAGTGTGCGAGCGCGTCAACGCCCGTCGCCGCGATAATCTTCGGCGGCAGCTGCGCAATCATCGTCACGTCGAGAATGACGTAGTCCGAGATCATGCAGCTATTCACAATTCCCTTCTTCGATGACTCCTCGGGAATTGCAACGATGGCGTTGCATGTCGCCTCCGAGCCCGTACCGCAGGTCGTCGGGATCATGACACTCCTGACCTGCTTTTTGGCAACGCTCGCATCCGCGAGCAGATCGTGCAGTGTATAGTCCGCACCGATGAGGATACTCGCGAGCTTCGCCGCATCCATGACACTCCCGCCGCCAAGGCCAACGACGAGATCGGGATGGTCTCCCTCCACCTCGTGCAGAACACGCTCGATATCACTGACTGCAGGCTCCGCTGTAAGATCATCCACGACCTTCAGCGTGCCCTCCTCTGCGCAAATCGCTTCAACGCGTGCCGAGAGGCCATAGCTGCGAATCCCCTTATCCGTAAAGACCAGAATCGTCTTCGCCCGCTCCGCACGGATGATATCACGAAGCTGTTCAATACTTCCTTCACCGGCGTAAATAACAGCCGGTACTGTAATCTGATGTGCATTCATGGAATTACCTCCTCATCACGCATTCCACCGCGCATGCTCGTATGCCTTTGGATTGCAGACCTTCGCCCATTTCTCCCCGCGGATCACGGCGAGAACGCCTTCGGCTGCGAGTGTTGCGACGCCTGCCGCTGCCTCGCGCGTCTGCCCCGCCATGTGCGGCGAGACGACGATGTTGTCGTGGGCAAAGATGGGATCATTGGGATCGATCGGCTCATGCACAACAACATCGGTGCCCGCGCTGTGGATCCAGTTCTCGTCGAGGGCACGGCCGAGTGCCGCCTCGTCGACGATGCCGCCGCGCGCACAGTTGATCAGGATGCCGTCCTGCTTCATCATGCGAAGCTGTTCCTCGCCGATCATGCCCCGCGTCGCATCCGTGAGCGGCGTGTGGATGGAGACAACATCTGCCTCGCGGAGGATATCCTCGACCTGGGTGCGGTATCCGTACCCCTGCGCCTCGATTTTCTCGGCAGGGACGTAGGGATCGTAGACGAGCACCTTCATCCCGATGCCCGCCGCCATCTCCGCAAACACGCTGCCGATGGCGCCCGAACCGATGAGCCCGAGCGTCCGTCCCCTCAGTTCATACGCCTTGTAAGAGCTGCGGACGGCAAAGTTACCCTTGCGCATCTCGCGGTCGCTGTGGATGAGATCCTTCGCACAGGCGAACATCATCGCCATCGCATGCTCGGCGACGGAGCGTGTATTCGCCCCCGGCGCAATGACGACGGGGATTCCGAGCTCCGTTGCCGCCGTGACATCCACATCATCGACGCCGACACCGGGTCGTCCGATCGCCCTCAGATGCGGGCACTGCTCCATGGTCGCGCGGTCAATCGAGCCGATGCGGATGATGACACCGTCCGCGTCACGCAGTTCCGGCAGCATATCCTTCGGCTCGCCCGAGTTCGTGATGACAACGTTCACGTCGGCATCTTCGAGTACCTTCATCCCCGCATCATGCAAGCGATGCGAGATGACGATCTTTACCTTCTTCTCCATATGTTCACCCCCTCAGTAGAGTTTCAGCACTTCCTCGAGTGCCTTTCGGATTTTCGGATCCGTGCAGTTCGACGGCTGACGCGCGGGGCCGACCGGCGTGCCGCGCATATTGACCGCGCACTTAACGACAGAGTTCGGGTTGCCCATCTGCATGACGTTGCGGAATGCGCGAATCTTCTTCTGTGCCTCGTTTGCCGCTGCGATGTCCCCGCTCGCCCAGAGGTCATAGATGCTGACCATGAGCTCAGGGAAGACGTTCGAACAGCCCGAGATCGCACCCGTACCACCCGCCATGAGCGTCCAGAGAATGAGTGAGTCGCTGCCCGCGAGCACCTGGACGTCCTTTTCCGTGTTCTCGATATACTTCAGCGTGTTGTCAAAGTTGCCGCTTGAGTCCTTGACGCCGATGATATTCTTGTGTGCAAGCAGACGTTTCACCGTTGCGGGCGCAATGCTGTTGCCCGCACGTGCGGGAATGTTGTAAAGCAGGACAGGCAGCTGCACTGCCGCAGCCACCGCACTGAAATGCTCGTAGATCTCATCCTGCGAGGCAGCGACGAAATACGGTGTGATGACGGAGAGGCAGTCGACCCCCAGATCCTCCACGCGCTTTGAAAATTCGATGGTCTCCTTCGTCGTTACGCAGCCCGTGCCCGCGTAGACGGGAACGCGCCCATTCACCGCCTGCACCGCCGCGCGGATGATCTCGAGTTTCTCCTCCTGCGAGAACGCATAGAATTCGCCGTTCGTGCCGAGCGGGAAGATGCCGTCTACGCCCGCTGCAATCAGGCGGTCAATAAACTCCGCATAGATGCCGGGATTGAACTTCTCATCCGCGGTCAGCGCTGTGACGACAGGGGTAATGAGTCCCTTTGCTTCAAACATTGTCATCTCTCCTCTTTACTCAATTCGCAAGCTCTGCTGCGAATTTCACCTTTGCCATCTGCGCGGCCAGTTTCAGTGCCTCGCACATACTGTTCTCGCTTGCCTTGCCCGTGCCCGCGACGGGGAACGCCGTGCCGTGGTCGACCGAGGTGCGGATGCACGGGAGACCGACGGTGACGTTGACGCCACTGTCAAAGCCGAGCACCTTGATGGGGATATGGCCCTGATCGTGGTACATGACGACAACAATGTCGAACTCGCCGAGGTTTGCCGCACGATGAAAGACACTGTCGGGGGGGACAGGTCCCGTAACATTCCACCCCTTTTCCTGTGCCTCCCGCACGGCGGGCACGATCTCGCGCTCGTCCTCATCGCCAAAGAGCCCACCCTCGCCGCAGTGCGGGTTGAGACCCGCGACAGCAATGCGGGGTCGCTCAATCCCCATCAGCTGCAGGGTCTCCTGCGCGAGTGCAATCACATCGGCGATGCGCTCCTTCTTCACGCGTCCCGGTACATCATGCAGAGCGATGTGGGTGGTCACATGGATGACGCGCAGCTTCGGGCTTGTGAGCATCATGGAGTATTTCGTCTGCCCCATGAGGCTGCCGAGGATCTCCGTATGTCCCGGATAGTTCAGTCCGCCGAGATGGAGTGCCTCCTTATTCAGCGGCGCGGTGACAATCGCATGAATCGAGCGGTGCATCGCATCCGCACAGGCACGCTCGATGTACTCGTACGCCGCGCGTCCCGCACGTCCGTCCACCTGTGCAAAGGGGAGGTCAGCGGGGAGGTTCGCAAGATCGACAACGTCGATTGTCCCCTCCTCATAGTGCCCGTCTGCAGGCCTCTCCACCGCATGACAGTGTACCTTTGCGCCGACAATATGCACGGCGCGTTCCATCATCTTCGCATCCCCGTAGACGAGCGGGCGGGCGATACGGTATATTTCCGCATCCGCGAGTGCCTTGACGATGACCTCGGGGCCGACCCCCGCCGCATCGCCCATTGTGATTCCAAGAATCGGACGCAACATAATTTCCTCCCTCATTCTTACAAATTCCGAATCGTATGAACCGCTCGCACGAAGGTCTCCACCTCCCCGAACGCCCCCGCCTTTGTCACGACAAAGACGGATGCCGCCCCCTGCCCCCGCAGGATACCGAGCGGAACGCCCGGCTCGATCTCGCGCAGGATATCAATGCTGTGAACGCCGAGTGCCCGACAGATATGCACTGCCGTGTCTCCGCCCGTCAACACAAGTCCCGCGACCTCATTCAGATTGGTTCGTCCAAGCACATCGGCAAAGAGTTGGGCGATCCGCTCGCTGACTTCCTTGCCTGAGAGCCCGTATGCCTTTCCTGCCGCGACCGCCTGTCGCACCTCTGCATCCGTCTGCGCCGAGGTGATGAGCGTGTCGCGCCCCGTATGCAGCAGATCGCCCAACATATGAGCGTAATGCGCCGGTGCATCCGCATCTGTGAGCGCTCGCTCGACATCAATCCGCAGCTCTGCCACATCCGCCGTTTCCTTGAGCCGCCGCACCTGCGCCTGCGTCGTATGGCTCACACTGCCCGCGCAGACGATGACCGCCCCCGCACGCCGCGCCGTCTCATGGCTTGCCGTCCCTGTCCAGCCGTAAAACGCAGGAAGATGATCGGCAAGACCCGCAGACCCAACCCAGAGGATACTGCACTCATCCCGAAGCGCCTCCATGAGATCGGCGAAGTTTCGCTCCTCGACGATGTCTGAGACGATCCAACGTATGCCTTTCCCGCGCAGCCGCCTGAGCTCCGCCGCGATTTCCGCTGCTCCCGTACGCACCGTCTGATAGTCAAGCACACCGATCGGAATATCCGATGCCTGCCTTGCGAGAATGGAGGGGATATAGGACTCCCGCACGGGTGTTTTCGGCGCATGGGCGATCTCCGTAAGATCAAGGGGCACGCCGTCCATCAGGTGATGCCCGCCCAATGTTGTGCGCCGAATGCGCGGGTAGGCAGGTGCGATGATGACGAGATCGGGGGCAAATACGTCCGCTGCCGCCCGAATTTCCGCCCCGATATTGCCGCGCAGCGTCGAGTCAATCTTCTTGAACACACTCTGCGGCCGCAGCTCACGTATACGAGAGCAGATCATGTGCACCTTCTCATATGCCGCCGCCGCATCGAGATCACGGCTGTCCGAATCGGCGACGACAACCCCCTCTGCCTCCATGTCCTCCCCCATGCCGTGCGTGAGATCCATCTTGACGGAGGCGCGAATATTTCGTTTGGCAAACTGGAGCGCCGTATCGTTGGCACCGGTCAGATCATCCGCTATGACTGCCAGTTTGATCATTTCATCACCTTTTTCCATCCTATTTTGTCTCTGCCCATAAATAACGCAAGAATCGTGCCAAGCAGCCCCTGCATTCCAAAAAAGCTGCTCATCTCCGCGTATTTCCTCAAAAAAATAAAGCAGAGAAACATGCTTGTTTCCCTGCTTCATTTCCAATATCTCTCTGCACTTGTTGTATTTTGCAACGCTTTGTTGCACCGTGCACTATTTCATATTTTTCATGCGCCGCCACAAGGTTGTACGATGGATGCCCAGACGCTTTGCCGCACGACTGAGATTGTAATGCTCCTCCACAAGAATACGGTGCAGGACATCGCCCTCTTCTTCCGTATGCGGCTGTGTACCGGACGGCTCTTCGCGGTCATCCTCCTCCGCTCGCCGTACATCTGCCGCTGTGATCTCCGCCCCGTCTGCAAGCAGCATGAGACGCTCCATCATGTTCTGCAGCTGGCGGATGTTGCCCGGCCATGGACGTATGCGAAGAAGCTCAACAGCTTCGTCCGAGATGCCCGTTATCTCCCCGTTCAGATGGGCAAGACGCCGCATGAGACTCCGTGCCAGAAGCGGAATGTCGGCACGGCGTTCGGCGAGTGCGGGCATGTGGATGCGCAGAATGTTCAGGCGGTAGTATAGATCACTGCGAAACGTCCCCGCTTCTACCATGCGTGCGAGATTCTGATTCGTCGCCGCAATGACGCGCACGTCGATGGGCACAATGCTCTCTCCGCCGAGCGGCATAACCTCACGCTCCTGCAGGACGCGCAGGAGTCGGGTCTGGAGGAGTGCCGGCATCTCGCCGATCTCGTCGAGGAAAATCGTGCCGCCGTGTGCCAGCTCGAAAAGCCCCTGCCGTCCGCCCTTGCGCGCGCCTGTAAAGGCTCCCTCCGCATAGCCGAAGAGCTCCGACTCAAGGAGGTTTTCGGGCAGTGCCGCACAGTTGACGGCAAGAAAGGGCCGCGCTTTGCGCCGGCTGCGATTGTGGATGCCCTGCGCAAGCATCTCCTTTCCCGTGCCCGATTCGCCCGTGATGAGCACGGTCGAATCCGTCCGCGCGTATTTCTCCGCCTTATGCTTCATCGTCTGACAGGAGGCTGAGACACCCTCGATGTCCTCCATGTGCCATTTCGCAACAAGCCCGCGATCTGCAAGTTTCTTGCGGATCGTGCGCTCGATCCGCTGCACCTCCGAGATGCTCTGCACACGATAGATGCTCCCGTAGGCTGCACCGCGCACCGTAACAGGCGTGCACTTGACAAGGTATTGCTTTTGATGGAGGTGCACAATACGTTCCTCATGTGTGTGCTGCGGACGTGCAATGTCTGCGCAGAGTGCCGTCAGTCTCCGTCCCATGACCTCATAGCGCGCCCGCTGAAAGATCCGCTCCGCTTCAGGGTTGAAGAGTGTGATCTCCCCCGCCGCATTCACCGCGACGATACCGTCCTGCGACTTATCTACGACACCGCGCAGGAGATTCGTTTTCAACTCGTCCTGTCCGCGTGCAAAGGCAATAAGAGAGGCTGCACCGAGTGCTTGATGGATTGCCTGCAGCCCCGAATCAATTGCCGTCGCACACATGCCACACGAGCGTGCAATGCGCACTGAGACTGCATCACCAACGATCACATCTGCCCCTGCCGATGCCCCGGCACGCAGTTTTTCCTCAGCTTCCTCCGCGCTGTGGATCTCGATCGGCGTCACCTCGATTGGCAGGAGATCAGAGAGTTCGGTACAGCCGTAGATCATGTTTGGAAAGCCGGAAACCCCAACATGCCGCACTGTCCCCGTCGTCTCCACCGTACGGACAGCACGCAGGATGTCCGTAAGCGACACCTGTATGTGCACGACGGGTATATCCAAAAGCCGTTCCAGGAGCTCAGCCGTGCCGCCACGGCTCACGACGACTTCATAGCCCTCCGCGCCGCCGCGCGCCACGAGCGCCTCCGCCTCGCGCAGATCTGCCTCGACCACGGTGAAGCGTTCCTCCTGTCCTCGAAATTGCTCCGCGATCACGCGCCGCACTTCCTCCGCAAGCCGCGGAATCGGCGCGACAACGAGAACCTGTGCCTGCAAGACAGTCACCTCTCATCTATCTTTCTACGCATTGCTCAATATCTCCGCCGCTTCGCCGAGGAGGGGATGCCGAGCTGTTCACGGTACTTCATCACGGTGCGGCGCGCCGCCGGAATGCCGCGTGCAGTGAGCAGCTCCGTGATGCGTGCGTCCGAAAGAGGTTTCTCCGCATCCTCCGCTGCAACGATGTCTCTGATCGCCGCACGCACCTGTTCTGCGCTGTGTGCACCGTCCGCCTCTGCCCCGACGACTGTGGAAAAGAATGCCTTCAGCGGGACGAGCCCGCGCGGCAAGTCGATGTATTTGTTCGCAACGGCACGGCTGACGGTCGACTCATGCATCCCAAGAGCCGCTGCGACGTTCTGCATGGTGAGAGGATGCAATGCCCCCGCACCATGCAGAACGAAATCCGCCTGCCGCCGTACAAGTTCCTCCGCGACGCGCTGCAGCGTCTCACTGCGCTGCTCGATGCTGCGGATGAACGCCCGTGCTGCATAGATACGCTGTGCGATGTAGTCACGCGTCTCTGCATCCATCTCACCTGCGCGCTGATAAAGGCGCGAGACACGCAGACGCGGCAGATGTTCCTCGCAGACAGTCACCTCCATGCGCCCGTCGACACGCACGCCCCGCACATCGGGACGGATGTAGGCAGGCGGCTCGCCCCCATAGGCACTGCCGGGTTTCGGCGAGAATGACCGCAGGATGTCGACTGCCATCTGCACCTCGGCAAGCGAAGCCCCCTCTGCCCGTGCAATCTCCCGATAGCGCCCCTCTGCAACAGCACGCAGATGGCGCTCGATGACAGCGCGCAGGAGGCCATGATAAAGACCTGTCCGCTCTGCCTGCAGGCGCATGCACTCGGCAAGATCGCGCGCCCCGATGCCCGCGGGGTCAAAGCTCTGCAGGACGCGAAGAATCCGCTCGACAGACGCCTCATCCGTCCCCGTCGCACGCGCCGTCTCGGCAAGAGGCACGACGAGATAGCCGCGCTCATCGAGCGAGCCGACGAGGAATACAGCAATCGCCTTTTCGGAAAGATTCGCAAAGCGAACATCCACCTCACGCAGCAGTTCCTCCTCGAGCGAGAGTGCAACCGGCGCAGCGAAGCCCATATGCACACCTTCCTGCCGAGCCTCCGCCTCGTATGGATCGTCTGCATCATAGGCGACGGCAAAGGCATCCTCTATGCGGGTGCATTCCTCATCATGCACAGGAGTATCCTGCACCGAAGCGCCGTCCCCCTCCTCCATCTCGAGCAAGGGATTCTCCAGAAAGGCACGCTCGATCTCCGCCGCAAGGTCAGGAGAGGAAAGCTGCAGGATGCGAATCGCCTGCTGCAGCTGTGCCGTCATAACGAGGCTCTGCATTGTCTTTGTTTGCTGTGTCAGCTGCAATGGCATTCCTCCTCTCTGCGCCTCATTCGTTATACCCGCACGAAATCGCCGTCCGCCTCCATGCGCCAGACCTCGTCCGCCGCACCTGCATGTGCGGCAAAGTGTTCGACGTTGCGGGCATCACTCGCCTCGCAGAAGGCGGTCGCCTCCGCCTCGGAGAGTCCCCCCTGCACCTTGCGGGCGATGAGGCGATCCCGCAGGAACGCGGCGGGTGCGTCGATGCGAACGGCATAGTCGGCGAGGGGACGGATCCCTCTCCACGGCTCCTCGTCCAAGAGCAGCCAGTTGCCCTCGACGAAAAGGATCGGTGCATCCACGGTCAGCGCATCTGCCACGACATCGTGAATGCGGCGGTCATAGACAGGGAATTGAACCGCGCCAACCTTTGCCGCCGCAAGTTTCTCCGCAAGTGCCGCCGCATCGAATGTCTCGGGTGCGCCCTTGATGGATTTCAGCGAAATCTCTTTTCCGCCGCGCACTGTGGTATACGTTTCGAGATCGGCATTCGGATAGTGGAAGCCGTCCATGCCGAGCGCCTGCATCTGCGTGAGATCAGCGTGCTCCCGCACGAGCCGCTCCAAAAATTGCAGGAGTGTAGATTTCCCTGTTGCGGGCGGTGCAGCGAGAAAGGCGATAACCCGCCGTCCCACACACCGCTGCATCTGCGTGAGACGCCGCAGCAGCGGCAAAAACAGACCCTCCACCGTATCTATATTGTAGCGGATGTGCTGCGGCAGTCCGTTGACCGTCATCACGCAGCTTTGCCATCGCTTTTCATGCACTGCAATCCCACCTTTATTTGTTATTGTAGCAGAAAAAAGAGTGCACCTCAAACGCGATGTTTGTGGTACACTCTCCGTCTGTTTCTCTTTAGTCCTTCATGCGCGGCACGGTCATGGTGCCGAAGGAGCTCTCCTTGCGGTGGCAGTGCGGGCACTCGTTCTCGATGAGTCCCGTATAGCCGCAGACGGGGTCACGGTCAACGGGATGGTTGATGGAGAAGTAGCCCATGTCCGCATCGTGCATCGCGCGGACGACCTTTTCGAACGCCTTGACGTTCTTCGAGGGGTCGCCATCCATCTCGATGTAGGCGATGTGCCCCGCGTTCTCAAGCGCGTGGTACGGCGCCT
>ERZ773067.416-NODE-416-length-26251-cov-7.543938_pt1 | contig 26251 bp, 20 predicted proteins | sample MGYA00580622_ERZ773067 | MGnify/ENA primary metagenome ERZ773067 (study PRJEB29015, sample SAMEA2737998) | human oral metagenome | biome: human oral; feature: human-associated habitat; material: dental | place: China | collected 2113 ...
ACGATCAGGAGCGCTTCTACAACTTTCTTTTTGACAATTTTGGTCTCACATCATTGACTAATGCACAAGTCTTGGTTGTTAATTTGCAAATTAACACTTCTTGATATCGACGCCGCTCCCCCGATAAACAAATTGTTCTTTGCCTAAAAGTATGTTAAAATGCCCGTAGAGATTAAATTGTACGCAGCAAAGGGGAAATTTAAATGCGAAAAACAAGTTCTTTGAGGGATTTTTATTATAATTACAGCGACATACTGCTTGCGCTGGTGCTCATTGCGGTAACCACCGTTTTAGTCGTTTGGCGGATCAACATCATAATGGATTATCCGAAGACAATAGACACCAAGGTCACAAGGACCGCAGATCCTAAGGTCACCACACCTGCGGAAACCCATAATGAGACCAAGCCGGATACCGTGACCACAGGCGAAAAAAAGGCTACTTGGAAGAACGATCATCTCGCCGGCGACTTCACCATAGAATTGAGCGGGAATTCAGAGAATGAACGGGTACAGTCGCTTATAAACGCAGGGCTTTTCACCAATAAAAAAGAATATATAAAGACCTGCAAGCTTGCGGCCGTTAAACATCAAAAAATCAGAAAGGGATCTTTCACTTTTACAAAGGACATGACCAAAGAAAAGATCGTCAAACTTATTACGGAGTGATCCGGCTTCTCGAATCGGCGGACTTGCCAAATGCCGGATCGCAAATATGCGTAAATTCAGAACAAATAGAGCAGATATGAATCCGCAGATAAAGATATGGATATTATATAATTTTATGTCGTAGAGGATAGTTAAGGAGGAATAACTATGGCATTGGTTACAACAACTGAAATGTTTAAGAAAGCATTGAACGCAGATTACGCAATAGGTGCTTTCAACGTGAACAACATGGAGATCATACAGGGAATCGTCGATGCGGCCCGATCCGAAGACGCTCCTCTTATTCTTCAGGTTTCCGCAGGGGCAAGGAAGTACGCCAAACCGATCTACCTCACCAAACTGGTTGAGGCTGCGGTACTGGACACGGGGGTCGATGTTGCGCTTCACTTGGATCACGGCGCGGACTTCGATATCTGCAAAAGCTGTGTGGACAGCGGTTTCACTTCCGTGATGTACGACGGTTCCATGCATCCTTTTGAGGAAAACATCAGAGTCACAAAACAGGTTGTTGAATACGCTCATGCCCACGGCGTTGTCGTGGAAGCAGAACTTGGAAAATTGGCGGGTGTGGAGGACGATATCCATGTTGATGAGGCTTCCGCAAAATTCACCGATCCCGATCAGGCTGCTGAGTTTGTTCACAAAACGGGCGTTGACTCTCTTGCCGTTGCCATAGGCACAAGCCACGGAGCTTATAAATTCAAAGGCACACCTTACCTCGACTTCGAACGCCTAAAAACAATACACAGGCTGATACCCGATACGCCTATAGTTCTTCACGGATCTTCGTCGGTTCCGCAGGAGTTTGTGGAGCTTTGCAACAAATACGGCGGGAATGTTCCCGGGGCAAAGGGAGTTCCGGAAGAGATGCTCACGGAAGCTGCAAAACACGGTGTTTGCAAGATCAACATAGATACCGATCTTCGTCTCGCCATGACCGCAGAAATCAGAAAAACGCTCACCGAGTCACCTGCGGAGTTCGATCCGAGAAAATATCTCGGAAACGGACGCGATGCGATACAGAAGATGGTGGCACACAAGATGCGCGATGTTCTGATGTGTTCCCACAAAAAATGATGCACGGCTGAAAGCGGCGCCCGCAATCGACAAAGCAGAGCAGTCAGCTCTATTACATTCAGCTCAATCAAGGATAAAATGCAAATAGCAACATGTCAAAATACACCGACAAGCCCCGCATTGCAATTGCGGGGCTTGTCTTTTTGTTTGTATATATCCCGGGTTGTGCATATTCAAGTTTATCCGTATTATGGGTTGTACATATTCCGGGACATTGCGGTTTTTATCGCGCCTTTACGACATTGCCTTACATTTGCGGTTTTATCTCGCCTTTGCGCTTTTCACTTTTGACCAGCCGCCGAAGTAGGTCAGGCCGCCGATCTTCTTTTCAATTCTCACGCGAACAAAGTATTTCTTCCCCTTTGAAAGCTTTTTGACTTTGGCGCCTTTCTTCTTGCCGCTGACTTTTACAAGGGTCGATTTCTCGAAAGATGAACTGTCACTGTATGCAACATTGTACTTCTTTGCGCCTTTGATCTTTTTCCACGAAACTTTCAAGGCTCTCTTTGCCCTCTTGACTTTCTTGAGCTTGACGGATTTCATTATGTAGTTCTGCTGCTGTGAATAGTCCCCTGCGATTTCTTTTCCGCCGGCTCTGCTCAATGCCTGAACCTTGACCGAAATACGCGATTTAGCAGACATTCCGTCAATTGTCGTCGATGTTTCGTTCACAGTCTTGTACGCCCAATCTTTTGCGCCGCTCTTTTTGTATGCAACTTTGTACGCCGATGCGCCGTCTGCTTTCTTCCATGCAACCTTGACGCTCTTACCCTTTATTGAAGCGCCGTCAAGCTGAACAGCTGCGGGCTTTGTTGCGCTCACCTTTGAGGAATCGGCTGCTTGACCGTTCTTTGCCGCATCCGCATTCTTCTTGGCTGCGTTATCCGGTTTTTTGGTATTGTCCGTCCCCGGGTTGGCAGGCTTGTCCGTCGGATTTGTCGGTTTATCGTCTGCTTTAACCACTCTCTTAAGTTCAACCGTAAAATCTTTCGCGGTTTTATCGGCTTGCGTCTTTTTCTCTGCGGTGACGGATACCAATTTTGTTTCCGTGAGTTCTATCTTCTGTGGGTCTTTTCCCTCATAGCTGCACGTAACAGTGGCGATCTTATGCTCTCCCGCCTTGAATTTGTTTTCTCCCGTGAAAAATCCGAAGTAGTGGGTGCCCTTTTTTTCTGCGGACACGGTTTCGGTTTCCGCAAATTCACCGGCATACTTGATGTTCCCAAACTTCACTTCCCCGGAGCTTGGCTTGAAGCCGAATTCCGCTCCGGCAAAGTCCTTGTCGGCTGTAACGATAACATCAAAACTAACTTCCTTGTCTTTTCCCCCAAGCTCGATAACATCCTTTGAAGCCTTGATAGAAGAAGCGTTAACGGCTATTGCAACCGCTATCATCGCCACAATCAGTGCTGCGGCAATGCTCGTCATTTTTTTGAATTCTATTTTTCTCATAGCTGTAAATGGTGGCAGGCTTGCGCCTTACCGTCCTCCTTATGTTTACTGTCTGTATGTTACATGTTGATTTTCACTTCGACAAGATCCTGCACGTCTATGACTCCGTCCTCGTTGACGTCGCATCTCTTGGCACCGTCGTATTCGGAATCCCCGGCAGACAGGCGGTAATTTTTCCTGACCTCATCGATATCCGTTTTATCCACTTTGCCGTCCTCATTGATATCGTACTTGGATATAGGCTTGTATGCCACCTCTTCCTTGTCAATGCTCTCGATGGTTCCGAGTTTGGAAACTTTATCCTTGCCCCAACCGGTTATCTTAACGTCTTTGAGGGTCACTTTCTGTTCCTTGCCCGCAATTCTGACCGTGGCAACCTTTGTCTCCCCGTCGGCGGAAAACAGCTTACCGCCCTTATCATAGGCGATGACCGCCGTATGGGTTCCGTCGGTGTTTTTCACGGGATTCCCGACCAATTTGAAATTTTCTCCCGCTTCAATTTTCATGTCTGCTCCCTCGTGAGCGAAAGTCATCTCAACGATGGCGATGTTTGCGGCATCCTCAAGCGAAAAATCAAATACCGCATTGTTTTCCGCATCCAATTTCTTTTGCACGCTTACGACCGCTTTTTTTGCCGTCACGGCGTCTTCTGCGGTTACGGTTATTTCACATTCAGCCACAAGCCCGTTGACAGTGGTTGCGATGATCTTCGTCTTCCCCTCGCTTTTTGCCGTAACTACACCGTTTACTACCGAGGCAACGGATTCATTCGACGATTTCCATACAACGCTCTTGTCATTTGCGTTTTCCGGACCCACCGTGGAAGAAAGCACTACCATCTTCCCTACCTTAAGGCTCACTTTGGTTTTGTTCAGTTTGATAGACTGCGGATCCACAGGCACATCCGGGACAACGCTGTCATCATTGTTTCCTATGACGGCAAAGTATCCGAGAGAGTTAACCGTAGTTTGAAGAGTTCTTGAAAGATTTTCCGCCTCCACCTTTTCCACTTTGTCTGCGCTGAATCTGTACAAAGCCGCATCTTTGCCGTCTATCCCGACAGGTATCCCTATCGCAAGCTCCATTGACTCCGGAGCCTTTGCGGTTTTGGGAAGAAGCGCAAGACTATATACCTTGAATTTCTTTTCTCCCGCCGCCGCCTTGAATGCGTCGAATTCTTTTCCGCTTTTCACTTCATTTACCTCAATGGACGTGCCCATGTTGAAGTCTGCACCGAGTTTGACCTTCTTGCCCATATCAATCAGATGGAAGTCTCCGTCGTGAACGGTATCAAGGTCATTTCTGTTGTCTATTGTTTTGAACTTTATGCCCGTAAGCTTATTCATGGCCGCCGCATATTTTTCGCCGTCCGAGCCCTTAACAACATATACGAGCAGGTTCGGGGACGTGTTGCTGAAAATGTTCAGGTATCCAACATATGCATCCTGTGGATATCCTATCACCGCCGCCGGCAGATATGCGCGTTCAAGGTTTTTACAGCCTTTGAACGCATCAACTTCTATCTTCTTGACGCTTTCCGGAAGAACCAGATTGGTCAGGCTGAGGCAGTTTCTAAAAGCGTTCATTTCTATTGAGTTGACACTGTCCATCTTCACCCTCTGCAGTGAGGTGCATCCGTCAAAAACCCCTTGTTCCAACTGCTTTGCCGTTGAGGGAAGCTCAACGTCGGTCAGATCCGTGCAGGCTTCAAAGGTTCCTGCGCCGATTTCCTTTACGGTTTCCGGTATCTTGACACTCGTCAGCCCGCTGCCCACAAATGTGTACCCGCTGAGGGTTTCGACGTTGGCAGGGATGTCTATCTGTTTCAGGTTCTTGCACTGCGCGAATGAACCCGCCCATAGGCGTTTTACCGTTTTGCCGGCAACTTGATCGGGAACCTTGTATTTTCCCTCTTCTTTTCCCGCAGGATACGCCGTGAGCACTATCTCATTGTCATCATACTGAGGCTCGCCTTCTATGACGTTGGGTCCGAAGAGTACGCCGTCCTTTGTGTGATAATACTTGTTCTTAGGATCAACCTTGATTTCTTTCAGAGAACCGGAACCCTTGAAAACATTGCCGGTCACGTACTTTGCGCAAGCCGGTATTATCACTTGTGTAAGCTTGGGACAAGCTGCAAATGCTTCCAATCTAATGATCATTTCCGCTCCGTCCACAGGGTCGGAAAATATGACTTTTTTTAGTTCCCTGCATCCCTTGAACGCCTTATATCCTATGTTGCTGACGCTTCCGGGGATTGTTACCGACGTTACTTTCTTATCGTTTTGAAATGCCTCGCCGTCTATGGCTGTCACGGTGTTGGGAATAACTATATCCCCTCCCGGACCGTGATAGCTTTTCAAAACACCGTCCTTTATATGTGCTCCTATGAGTTCATCCTCATCCGCAAAGGCTTTGCTTGTTCCCATTGACAAAAACACAAGCAGAGCCAAAGCCGCAAAGACGAAGATGACCGCAAGTTTTTTATCGAATTTACTCTTTATGATATCTGACATTTATCATCACCTCGTTACTTGTATATTTCGCTGTACAACGCCGCCATATCGGCAAAATCAACCTTACCGTCGCCGTTGAAATCCGCAGCTTTTGCTTTCTCCCAGTCCGAATCCGCAGCCTTGAGACCGCTGAACTTGTGTATCTCGGTAAGATCCAGAATATCGACCTTTCCATCGTCGTTCACATCTTTGGTGTCCTTTGGAGTCGCAAGCTGAAGGCTCGTCTTTTCCGGAGTGAATATCCCGTCTTCTTTTTTTTCTTTCAGGGCGTTCAGCACCGTTTCATTCGCCACCGTTATAACGCTTCCGTCCGCAAGCCCTGCGAACGTTCTGTACATCTCGTCCACATTTTCCAACGTAGGCGAAAGCAACTTTATTTCCTTTATGTTTAAGCAGCCGTCAAAAGCCATCCTCTTGATCTTATTTATGGAAGCCGGAACCTTGACCTTCTCAAGCACATCGCAGTTTCTGAAAGCCGAAACGCCTATTGCGGTCACCGAATTTCCCTTTACGTCAGCCGGCACATCAAAAGTTTTTGTAAGTTTCGACCGCGGAAACACCGTCAAAATCAAACCGTTTTCTGTTTTAGTATACAAAGCGCCGTTTTCGTCCACCACGAACTTGTCGTTTTCAGGCATGCTTACGCTTTTAAGTGAAGTGCAGCCCACGAAATAGTTAAGACCGTCGCTGTCGGCTTTCAATCTCGCAGGAAGCTTCACATTTTCAAGTGAAGTGCAGCCCATGAACACGTTGTTCTTGAGGCTGAGCGGCACGCTTCCGTCCGCAATCTCAAGGTTCTTGAGCGCAGTGCAATTTTCAAAGGCGCTCGCGGACACAGCCCCCACAGTCGAGGAAATCTTTACCGTTTCCAATGCTTTGCAGTCCTTGAATGCGCTCACATCTATATCTTTGTAGCCTTCCGTTACCTCAACCGACTTCATCTTTTCCTTTTGAGCCGGTTTCAAAAAATTCCCGCTCACAATCGTCACAGGGTACTCTTTCTTGGTGCCCCCCACGGTTTCCTCAACCTTTGCGGGCAGCTTCAAATCAGTCTTGTCGCCCTCATAACCCACAAGTCGCACTTCGTATCCCGATCCGTACGAATATTTTCTCTCGATAACAAACCCGTCGGGATCCTTGATTTGAGCCGCATGAGCCGACGCGGAGAAAACGCAGAAGAATACTGCCGACAACAAAGCTGTAATAAGCAGATTCCTCTTATCCTCCACGATTCTAAAAGTATTTTTCATTTTCTCAATGTCCTTTCTTTACTTCCCGGTGAACCTCGACCACTTCAAGTTTACTTATTTATCGCCATTGTCGCCTTTCGTCGTTATCGGTGTTTTGCCCGCTTTTCGCTTCTTGCTTTTCCGTGTGGCCGCACACCGTGCAGAGAAGTCGCACAGCGTGCAGAGCTACATTTCGGGTTAATTTTTCCTAACCCACAGCATTTTAAAAAAGCACTTTTGGCGGTAAGCCGCATGCTCTCATGAATAAAGTATATCCCTTACCTTGGACGGGTGAATGCTCTTGAGTGAATAAAACACAACTCAAACAACGTTTCTTACTCATAGTTTTCGCGACACTATGAAACTTCGTTCGGTCGTTGCATATAAGGCAAGCCCCAGTATAGCAAAACGCATTTCGGACGTCAATACTTTTGGGCTCAAAAAAAAATAAAAGTTAACAAAAATTAACTTGCTTTTTATTCTTACAAATACTATACTTTCGGTGGTGACCTCAACATATAAGGCACGAAACATTCATGTGTTTCATAAAATTGAATCAAGAGGTCAAACGAATGAATATAACAAAATCAATGCGTACGAAGTGGTTGGCAATATCGTTGATATTTTTAACCGTTTTTGTATTTTCAAACACCTCGGCGTCGTCTGCATATGCACTGAATATCGGCGGCACCGACACCGGTAAGACTCTCGCCGACTACAGCAAAGTCTTCGTACCGGAAAAATCATCCAAAATAGAGTCACAATATTCCCCGGCTGATAAGGTTAACGCAATAGTTGAGTTGGATTCGGCCTGTCTTTTGTCACAGCGCGGCGAGATCGGTTATCAATCCACAAAAAAATATCTGGCTTCAAAAGAGGCACGTTCCAAAGAAAATTCCATAGACGAACTCAGGAATCGGGTAGAAAAGAAGATTAAAAAAGCCGGTATAGAACTGAAAATAGAGTCTGAATACTCCGCGGTGATCAGCGGTTTTTCCGCTGTCACAAAATTCTCCGATCTGGATAAAATCAGGGAGATACAAGGGGTGAAAAGCGTATTTGTCGCTCAGACTTATCGCAGAGCAAAGCCCATGCTCACAAACAGCATCAAGACCATAGGCGCGGCTTTTGCGCAGGAAACGGGCTACACGGGCAAGGGAACTTCCGTTGCCATTTTGGATTCCGGTCTTGACGTGGATCACGAAGCTTTTCGTGGTGCGGTAAACAACCCGAAGTACGATAAGGACACTATCGGAAAGATACTGAAGAATAATCGCCTCACGGTCGGCAAGCTGTCGGCAGACGTTCTGTATCACAGTTCCAAAATCCCATACGCCTTCGATTACGCAGGCAATGATCACAATGTCAAGGGCGGCGACAACCACGGAACACATGTTGCAGGCATAGTGGGAGCGAATTCGGGAGGTACCGTCAAAGGCGTTGCTCCCGATGCGCAGCTCTTTGCCATGAAGGTTTTCGGCGATAAAGCCGAGGGCGCTTCCGATGACGACATACTTGCCGCACTTGACGATTCTGTCAAGCTCGGCTGCGAAACCATCAATATGAGTTTGGGGCAGGCTTCCGGTTTTTCCGAAGCGTCTGCATCCAAGATGAAAAGCGTCTACAGTCGCGTCGAAAATGCGGGGATCAATCTGATCTGCGCGGCAGGCAACGATTACAGTTCCACATACCACGGAAACAGCAAAGACGATCTTCCGCTTGTTTCCAACCCCGACAACTCCGTAATAGCCTCGCCTTCATCGTATGCTTCCGCAACCGCGGTCGCAAGCATCAACAACGGCCAGGCCACCGACCGCTATTTTCTGCTCGGAACCGCCAAGATACGCTACAGCGACTCGTCCGAAAACAATACGACCAAGTTTTCCACCCTTTCGGGCAACTATGAATTTGTCGACTGCGGTGTCGGCGCGTCAAGCGACTTCAAGGATAAAAATCTTCCGGGCAAGATAGCTCTGATCGAAAGAGGCGGCAAAGAAAACGGGGAAGTCCTGACTTTCAGGCAAAAGGAGCACAATGCCAAGAGCGCAGGTGCAACCGCAGCTATCGTCTACGACAATGTCGAGGGAGATCTGGTATCCATGGGAACCGACCACGGTATTCCTATCGTGTTCATCTCAAAAGCCGACGGAACCAAGATGAAGAACGCAACCGAAAAGAAGATAAAGACCGATGCCGATTATATAGGAAAATTTGAGGATATTACGGGCGGACAGATGTCCGATTTTTCCTCGTGGGGAGGCACGCCGGATCTGAAACTTAAACCTGAAATCACAGCTCCCGGCGGAAATATATACTCCAGCCTCAACTCAAACCGATACGGCAGTCTGAGCGGAACCTCGATGGCTTCGCCTCACATAGCCGGCTCATCCGCCATAATGGAGCAGTATATCAACAGTGAGCCCGGCGGTACATCCATGACGCAGCCGGAACGCAGAAAAATGATCAACAATCTGCTTTTGAGCACCGCAACCGCTGTAAAGGATCCGGACGGCAACATGATTTCCCCGAGAAAACAGGGTGCAGGTCTTGCCAATCTGAAGGCGGCCGTGCAAACCGGCGCATATCTCACGGATAAAAACGGCAACAAACCCATCATAAGTTTAGGCGATTCCCAAAGCGGTAGTTTTGACTTTTCTTTCCTGCTGAAACGCCTGAAAGAGTCACATGACTGTGATTACAAAATTGAGGTTTCCGCATTTACTGAAAAGGTCAGAAAAATAGACGGGGTGGCTCACATCGCTCAGCAGCCGAGAAAGCTTGCAGAAGATGAAATCACGGCGACAGCTCCGTCAAACGTGCGTCTTGACAAGGCATCGGTGGAAATCTCGACAAAGCTTGCGCTGACAGCCAAGGGAAAGAGTACATTGCAAAAAGACTTTCCGAACGGAATTTTCATAGAGGGCTTCGTTACCTTGACGCCCATGAGCGCTTCCCAGACCGTTCCCTTGAGCATACCGTTCATGGGATTTTACGGAGACTGGCAGAAAAGTCCCCTGTTTGATTCTACCAAATACGAAAACAAAAAGGCTGCCATCGACCCGATGTATCTAGGGCAGTTCGACAGCTACACCGGCGCCGGCAAAATTTTGGGGCACAACATATACGGAAAAGCGCAGATATACGATGCGGACAAAATCGCCGTTCAGGGCAAAGTGGTAAACGGCGGAGGTTATAAGCATGTCACGGCGGTAACCACGCTTTTGCGAAATGCACACCGTGTGGAATTTTCCGTTCAAAATTCTTCCTCCGAGACCGTGTATAAAGAGTACATTTCAAATGTAAGAAAGTCAAATCACAGCAATGAAGGCTACTATCATCCTATGGCACCGGTTGGATGGTCTCAGGAAGATCAGTGGAACGATCCCCTTGAGGACGGCAGATACACATACACCGTCAAGGGATTGCTCAACAAAAGCAGCGCGCAGAATCAAAACACCGTAAAATTCCCCGTGACCATAGACAGCAAAAAGCCGGAAATCGTAAAGAGTGAGTTTACCGGTTCAAAATGGAGGATTACGGTCAAAGACAATCACTATGTTCAGGCGGTGGGTATCACCACAGGAAACGCCGCTCCTTTTACCGGATGGCAGAACCTTGATGAAAAAAAGCCGGGCACCGAAAGCACGGTTACATTCGATCTCAAGGATCCGGCTTTTAAAGATATCAGGCGCGCAAAGATCGCAATCGCAGACTATGCGGACAATCAGACGGTATCAAAAGAATATACGATCCCGGAATCCGCTGCACAGGACATCGGAACAGGCCATTACAGAGCCGAGTCAAACGACAAAAACTGGACCGAGGCGTCAAAGTACGACAAAAACAAAGATGGCGTAATTGATGTGGAGGATTACGTGCTGGCGCTTCAATAACGGCGATCAATAACAGCAATCGGGTCATTGCAATAACAGTGATCGGGTCATTGCAATAACAGTGATCGGGTCATTGCAATAACAGTGATCGGGTTATTACAATAACAGTGATCGGGCTGTTAAGATGATCCACTCCTGAAAAGCAAGAACAGGGCTATAGGACAAAATACTAACGGCGAAAACCATCTAAATAAAGTGGTTTTCGCCGTTTTTTGCAGAGGAGTGCTTCTGTTTTTTTCTTTGGTTCCACGTTCATTGCTAAAGGTCGCATCATTTGTCAAAGGCTATGACGCAGGCGCTTTATCTGACCCTGAATTTCACTCCTATTTCTCTTTCCGCAATATCCCGACACAGCATTATGTCCTCGTTACTTATTGTTCCGCTCACAACCGACATGGTCACATCCGCTATCTTCTCTTTGACAAGTCTCGTATAGGCTATTATTTCGTACCACGATTTCTCACCAAAGTCCGGGTGGCACAGTCGATTGTATTTCTCGGCACTTGGAGCATTGAGACTTACCGAAACCTTATCTATAAGTCCCACCATATCCGATGTGGTATCCCTGCCGTGCATAAGATTTGCAAGGCCGTTTGTATTCAATCTAACCTTGATATCCCGGCCGAGATCCTTCCTTATGTATCTCACCAGCTCAAGCATGACATCAAGTCTTGCCGTGGGCTCGCCGTATCCGCAGAATATAAGCTCATCGAAATCCGACCATTCAACTTTACCCGCCATTTCTTTAAGTTCTTCAAGAGTCGGTTCCCTCTTGAGCCAAAGGCTGCCTGCGCTTCCCAGACCGTCCACTATGTCTCTTATACAAAATTCACATCTACATGGGCATTTGTTGGTTATATTGGCGTATAGATCCGCGCCGTAATTGTAAAAGACATCCCCGATATATTCCATGCGATCACATCCTTTCAATCAAGATCGCTGTCCCGACAATTCGTATCGCTACCCCGGTATATCCGATCGTTGCCCCTGACATCTCAGATCGCTTCCCCCGACATGGATGCGACGGTAGTATGCGAAGCGGTCGGGGTTCTTACCATGCGCCGCCTCCTCCTCCTCCGAAGCCGCCGCCCGAGAAGCCTCCGCCGCCAAAACCGCCGCCGCCAAAACCGCCAAAATCACTGTCGGATCCGAGACCGGAAGCATCTATCTCCGTACTCACCGAGCTTCCGAATGAGTTAATCATCGAACAGTAGAGTAAAGGCGTAAGTGGATCAAATCCGCTATATCCATCGTACCAACCCGGATTTTCAACGGCGATGTTGTCGAATTTCTTCGCCCATGCAGTCGACATTCCCATGACGTAAGCGTACGGAATTATATTGAAAAAGTACTCCGGATCATCGTCGGACAAAGCTTTCAACTTTTTGTATTCTGCATTTCTTATGAAATTCTTAAATCCGAGTATTCTCCCCTGAAGCCCGGCGCTCTCCTTTGTTCTGGCTTTCATCAGCATCGTGAAAACGTATGAAAGCGCTACGGAAACAAATATCGGCGGTATTATTGCAATACCTTTCAGATAGTAATATGCGCAAAAGGCCGGAATCGCCACGCCCGCCACCATAAGGATCGCCCCTATTATGTATTTGGCTATGCTCGCTATGCGCCGGGTGGATTCACTTGCATCAAATGCCGAAATAACACACTGAATCCCGATAAACTGAACTGCGGCTTCGGCAATGAGCATGTATCTGTTCCCATCCTCACCGCTCTCAAGTTGTATCAGCAGCACCGCAACCACTCCCAGCGCCACCGTGGCAATCAGTCCAAAGGCTCTTGCAATACGCGATGCGGTAGTAAACAGCTTTCTCTCGTCGTTCTCGTAATAATCCCTCACAGACTCTTTCACCGCTTCCAGATCAGTCGCAAAATCGTCCGGAAGTTCATTTGGATCCACAACATCTCCTCTCCCGAACAGGGATGCGAACATCTGCTGCGAAAACAATTTTTCCGATGGGTCGGGATCCCTTAGCTTTACAAGCTCCAAACTCTCGTCTTCCTTTTGTCTTATTTTTAGGCAGCCCTTGGATGCGTAATAAAAAATCATGGCGCTCAGATCCTTGTTGTCCACGCTGCCATCTATCACGTACCCGAGTTCAACCGGGGTAAGGCCTTCAGGCGGATAAAACTCAACCGGCTTGACAAGCTTTGGATCTCTTCCCGCCAGAAACCATATGAGACCCAAAAGTAGCGGTACAGCTATAAGAAACACTATCAATACTTTTCCGTAGCCGGATCTATCGGTCGGATTCACCCAGTACCCCTCCGGCAGATCCAAATCCACGGTCACGCCCCAATATGCCGGTATATTTCTTCCCGACAATGTGATGGTGTTGCCTGCGCTGTCCAAAGTTCTCGTAAAGTGAGTCGAAATATCCTCCTTTGAGCCGTATGAGCCTCCGAAAAATTTGATTCCGTCCCAATCTACAGTCTTGGGCATCTTAATCGTGATTTTTGCGACGTCCACAGGTGTCGCCCATGCAGGTGGAAAGACATTATGAGAAAAAAAGTCTTTATTTGCATCATCGTCCTTGTAGCACCGAAGCCTGTACTTGACTTTGAAAGTCTGCTCACCCGTGAGAAGTTCATCGGGATCGCCTATCCTGATGCATTTCAGCTTATACTTTTTACCGCTGCTTTCGGTGCGTGTCTGCGTCGTCACTTCATCCACGTTCCGGTTCGAATCGATGTCGCTTACATCATAATACTTTGATTTATACGGTATATACCGCGTAATTCCATGATGCCCCGAGCGGTTGAAATCGACTTTTATAGTCTCTTCCACTTCCACAACATGGTTTTCGGCTACTTTCATCGCAACGTTGAATTCTTTCGTGTCAAAATCGTCGCTTGCCGCATACGCGAATCTTGTAAATGCCATCGCTACAATCATGGCAACGGCAATAAAAAGCATATATGCGATGGATTTCACGGCGATCATTTGCATGCATGCAGTCTTTGTGCCCACAAAACGCCCGGCAAAGCACTCCGCAAAACTCCCGGTTAAGCGCCCCGCAGATCGCTTCCTGCCGGCGCCTTTGGCTTTTTTCGGCATGTTAAGCATCGAAACTCACCTTTACATTTCTGCGTTCTTCCTCGGATTCCACTTGGAACATAGCTCTGAGGTTGAAGTTGAACATCCGGCCTATGACATTGCTAGGAAACACCTGACACTTGTTGTTATATAGCTTGACTACAGCATTGTAATACTTTCTGGAGTTTGCGATATCCTCTTCTATACTCTTTAGCTGGTTTTGCAAATCCAGAAAATTGGTGTTCGCTTTCAAATCCGGATAAGCCTCAGAAATGGCAAACAGAGATTTAAGCGTGCCGGTCAGGGCATTCTCTCCCGCGATCTTGTCCTCCACCGTCGTCGCACCCTGCGCAAAATTTCTTGCTTGGATAACTTTTTGCAGGGTTTCTTTTTCGTGTGAGGCATACCCTTTTACCGTTTCCACAAGATTCGGAATCAGATCGTACCTTTTTTTCATATAGACATCCATGGTGGAATACGCCTCTTCACAGTCATTGTTCGCTCTAACAAAACTGTTGTACAGAACCACAAAGATTAACACTATGAGAACCACAACAGCCGCAATAATAGCAATTATCATTCTTTTACCTCCCGCCGCACATGCACGTGCCGGCACATCATTTTCATAAGTTTCAACATTTTTAATCGCTTCCAATTATACTTTATCGGCTTTTTCTAATCAAGTATCAATGCATTCATTCATATCATGGATTCTCTTCAATAGAATTACTTGTTTTTTTTTGAGATTGTGTGGTATGATAAATTGTATAAATCATACAAATCATACTCAAAGGAGGTGGTCACATTGAAAACACCAAAAGGAAAATATGCTTGGACAGCCACAGTCGGGGAAAAAGGTCAGATAGTGATACCCAAGCAGGCTCGTGAGATATTCAATATCCAACCCGGTGATACAATTCTGCTTCTCGGCGACGAAAAACGAGGTATCGCCATACCGCCCAAGGGAGCGTTCGCACACTTGATGGATGCGACTTTTGAAAATAAAGGGGATGAATGAGATGGGATATGTTCTGGAAATAAAAGGTCTTACGAAAACCTATCCGGCTTTTACGCTGAAACCGGTCAGCTTCCATATTGAAGCCGGTGAAGTTATGGGATTCATAGGCAGAAACGGCGCAGGCAAGACGACGGCTCTCAAATCCATTCTTAACCTCGTACACCCCGATTCGGGCAGTGTCCGTATTCTTGGAATGAGCTATCCGGAGAATGAGGATAAAATCAAACAGCAGATCGGTTATGCGGTGGGTGGAACCAATTATTACAAAAGGAAAAAGCTAAGGGATATCGTCGGGATTACCCGCATTTTCTACGACAATTGGGATAATGAGGCGTACTGTCACTACCTCGCAGCATTCAGGCTTGACGAAAACAAGAAGATAATGGAGCTTTCCGAGGGGATGAAGGTGAAATTTTATCTTACTTTGGCTCTTTCCCATCATGCAAAACTTTTGATTCTGGACGAGCCTACGAGTGGGCTCGACCCGGTGTCCAGAGACGAAATGAATGAAATTTTCCGCAAGCTTGCCGGAAAAGGTGTGGCGATTTTATTTTCAACCCATATCACCGGTGATTTGGAGAAATGCGCCGATACCATTACCTATATCAAAAACGGAGAATTGCTTTTATCTGCGAAAAAAGAAGAGTTTATCCGTCATTACGCAAAAGAAACGGGTGGTGCGCCAACGCTCGAAGATATAATGGTGCATATTGAAAGGGAAGAGGTGAATCTGTAATGAAAAAACTTCTTTATAAGGAAGCAAGGCTGGCGGCAAATCCTTTAAGCTATTGCTTTGTTGCCTTTTCGTCCATGACAATGATTCCAAGGTATCCTATTCTTGTCGGTTCCTTTTTTATCTGTCTGGGCATCTTCCATACTTACCAACAGGTCAGGGAATACGATGATATCACCTACACTGTTATGCTGCCGGTCAAGAAACAAGACGTGGTTACGGCCAAATACTTATTTGTTCTGATCATCGAACTCACGGCTTTTATCTTCTGCACATCGTTGACGGTTGTCAGGATGAAAATTTTGGGGGATGCAGCTGCTTATGCAACAAATCAATTGATGAACGCAAATGCGGCTTATCTTGGATATGTTCTGATCGTATTTTCGGCATTCAACAGCATTTTTCTCGCAGGCTTTTTTAAGACAACTTATAAGATCGGCAAACCATTTGTAATATTCTGCGCAGCGAGTTTTGTCACAGTTGTTGCAGGGGAGGTTTTGCATCGTATTCCCGGCTTGGAAAACCTGAACGATTCCTCAAACTTAAATGCGCCACAGCTTGTCATATTGGCAATCGGGATCACAATGTTTATCTTATGCACATGTTTATCATATAAAAAGGCTATACGTGATTTCGAAACAATCGATTTGTAAGGTAACAAATTCGGACATGGCGGCCGGGCAGAACTTTCAAGGCTTTCACAATTCCTAATACGGTGCTCCTTTGCAAAATAACATGAAACCTATACCCAAAATTCAAAAAATCATAGTATAATGACTGCGCAAGGGGATGATTTCTTTCCTTGCCTGCACGTCAATTTTGCATGACGAATAATCATACGGAGGCTTTTAATATATGGAAAATAAGAATTTGCCGCCCGAGCTACGAAACGACGTTGATTCGCGGCAACCGGAAAGTTCACCCGACCCGCACCACGAACGTTCACCTTTGGATACCCTCACCGAAAACGTCGGCGCCGGTCACATAAACGATGGCGCTTCGCCCGCCGCACAAAGCGATGAGACCGCTTCACCGGAGCCGACTTATACTATATTTTCTTCAAAGCCGGCGAATTTTCACGATTCGTGTGCGCATGATCCGGGGTCATTCGGCGATGTGTCAAACGCATATCCCGCCTCCGAATCCCCAAACACCGATTTTATCCTTATAGGCGACCCACACACTCCCGAAAAGGAAACGGAAACTTCCTATGATCTTTCCGACCACAAAAGGGAAACGGAAGCTTCCTATAATTATTCCGATTACCAAAGGTATGATCAAAGTCTTTGCGACTTTGCGGCCGAAACCCATTACAAAAATGAGGATCAAGGTTTCCACGACTTTGCAGGTGCAGTCCATCGGAACATCAACAATGCCGGCGGTGAAGCAACCGGGAGAGCAGCCGGAGGGATCAGCAAGAAATTTTTTATTGTTTCTCTTGTGTTTGCCATGATTGTGACATCGGCCGTCACGACGTTTGGGATAATTTTTTGTTACAACCACTTTTCCGAGGGCAGTGACCATGCCACCAATTATACTCTGTCAAAAGAAAGTAACTCTCTCTCTTACGACAGCATAGTTCACAAGGTCAACTCCAGTGTGGTTTCAATAGTCACAGAATCCGTCTCAACAGACAGTTGGGCGCAGAATTACGTCAAAAAAGGCGCCGGTAGCGGCGTTATCATACAGAAAAACGGCTACATCCTGACTTGCAACCATGTTATACAGAATGCGAGCAAAATCAGGGTCAACATGAGCAACGACAAAAGTTACCCCGCAAAGCTCATCGCTTCAAGCCCCGATGATGATCTTGCGGTTCTGAAGATATCGGCAAGTGGGCTCAATGCGGCAACCTATGGAGACAGTTCCAAGCTTGAGGTCGGCGACAACGTAATTGCAATAGGCAATCCTCTCGGTCAGCTCAGCAATACCGCTTCCACCGGAATTATAAGCGCGTTGAATCGTCAGCTTACGATCGAGAACAGAAAACTGAATCTTCTCCAAACCGATGCCTCAATAAATCCCGGTAACTCCGGGGGAGCGTTGTTTAACGGTTCCGGCAATCTTATCGGCATAGTTGTGGCAAAATCCGCAGGTTCCGATGTTGAAGGACTCGGTTTTGCCATTCCGATCAATCATGCGGCTCAGATAGCAAAAAAGCTTATAAAAAACGGCGATATAAAATCCAAATTGGACACCTCAAGGCAGGGTGCCCTGATAGGCGTGACGATACAGGATCTTGGCAGGGAGCAGGCACAGTCGGAGGGTTTTGACGACGGAGGAGTTTTCATAATCTCGGTGACAAGTCCTTACGCACAAAAGGCGGGGATTCAGAGTAGAGATCGAATCCATTCGCTCGACGGCAAGACCATAAAGGACAGCGTGGCACTGAGAAAGGCACTGTCCAAACACAAGGCGGGCGACAAGGTGGATATCGTTGTGGTTCGCAGCAATAAAAAAATCAGTGCAAAAGTCACACTGATTTCAGCTTCTCAGACCACTCAATAAATAATGGCCTCACGGCTCGGCGCTCAAGCCGAGCCTACAGCTCCGAACGGTTTTTGGGGCTCACTTGGGCTGAATGCGGATTCACCCTCGTTGACGACAAAATCCTTGAGTTTTTTCACGTGATTGTCGGAAACAGTTCGGGCGGCATCGCTGTCACCGCTCCTGATTGCCTCAACGATACGCTTATGCTCAACCGGCATGTTCTCATAACGCGAAAAATCTTCATAATACAGATATCTGAACCTCAAGGAAAGTTCCTGAACCGATCCGAACAGCTGGATCAATGCCTTGTTGCCGGACAATCCCACTATCCTGTGATGAAAACTCTCATCTGCGTGGATTATCTGCTCCATGTCACCTGAAGCTATCGCCTCCGTGTACTCCACAACCTTTCTGTCAAGTCCGTCCAGCTCCTCTTGCGTAATGCGTTTTGCCGCAAGCGAGGCGGCCAGTGCCTCCAGCTCTTCTCTAACCACCAGCGTATCGACCATCTCTTTGACGGAAATATCAGAAACATAGGCTCCTTTTCTCGGTTCAATCACTACCAATGCCTCTTTCTCAAGCTTTCTAATGGCTTCCCTTACGGGTGTGCGGCTCACTCCCATGTCTTCGGCAAGTTCCACTTCCATCATCCTTGTACCCGGTTTGATGTTTCCTTTCAAAATTTGAAATTTCAACTGTTCATAAACTATTTCCCGTAAAGGTCTATGGTTTTGTAATTCAAAATTCAACATGATTCTTCTTTTCCCTTTTATGTGGTAGACTGCGCCCGCTCAAGGCTGTGTTCCTCATGCGGTGGTGTGCGTCCAGTACGACTCATACTTCTCTTTTCTTAGTGCTTTTGACAGTGCTTTCGCATCTTCCATCCTGTCGAAAACCGCAAACACAGTGGGTCCGCTTCCGCTCATAAGAACCTTTCGTGCACCGGTTCCCATCATCCTGTCTTTGAGAATCCGGACTTGAGGATATGCATCCAACGTATAATTTTCGAGTACATTTATGAATTCATCGTACATATATCCCGATCTTTCCCGCAAAAATCCCTCGAGCTTGTCGTTATCGGGTCTTTCTTTGATTTCACAACCGTCTATCCCTTTGTACACGGTCGCTGTCGATACCCCAAAGCGAGGTTTTGCGATGACCACCGGTTTTTTTATGCTCGCCGTTTTCTTGAGCAGCGTCCCTCTTCCCCGCGCTCTTGCGCAAGACGCCGCAAGGCTGTCCATACGAATCTTCTTGGGCAAGTTCCTGTTTCGCACCGCCTGTCCGATCGCACAGAATGGAACGTCGGCTCCCAACTCTTCACCGATCTTGCATATATCGGATAACGAAAGATCCAGATTCCACAGCACATTGAGCCCGTGGATCACCGCCGCAGCGTTTCCCGATCCTCCGGCAAGTCCCGCTCCCACAGGTATCCTCTTAAAAATTTCTATCGAGATGGAGCCTCCTTGCTTTCTGTCTCCGTATCTGCTTATCATAAGCTCCGCAGCGCGGTAGGCGATGTTTTTTTCATTTGTGGGCAGATACGCCCTGTTTGTCTTTATGGATACACTGAATTTTCCGCTTGCCCCGAACCGTTCATCCAAATTCGGAGATGTCGCAAACGTGGCAAAGGAAATCTTTACGTCATCGTGAAAAGCAAGCTGCTGCATCATCATATCCACCGTATGAAAACCCTCGGAATCCACACCGGTCACATCTATCGACAAATTTATTTTTGCGCAGGATATGATCTCAATGCTTTTCATCGCCACTTCCGCTATTTCTTCTTTTTTTTTGGGTGTTTACCGTAATTGCTTTCTTTGAGTTCTCTTTTACGTGCTTTTTCCTTAGCTTTTCTGGCTTCGGCTTCAGCCTTTCTGCCCGTCTTATAGGAAATACCCACCGCCGATATCGGTCTTGGCGCCTTGACCTTGTAAACACCGGTTTCCATTTTTTCTTCTTGTTTTTCTTGCTTTTGGGAAATCCCAGCTTTCTTCTTTGCAAGGTCTTTCCTGTGTTTTGCCATTACCTCTTCCACCGACTTTCCTGTACGTCTGGCTTCTTTGTACGGGTTAAAAGCGGGTTCTTTTTCGTCTTTTTCGTCATCGTGACTCTTTCTGGACTGCCTAAAACTAAACAGCATCATCCCTCCGAACATCAACGCCATCATTATCATGTATATCATGGTGTTTCTGCCCTGATTTATGGTCTTGAAAGCTATTTTGACGTCCTTTCCGAGCCTGTTGCCGTCATTGTCTACAAATTCCGAGGAAATCGTACATGTGTAGACCGTATCGTCCTTGATTACGTACTTGCCTTTTCCCACAGTGTTCACCTTGGTCGTGTCGATCAAAATCAAGGCATACTTTGAGTCATCCTTGTCGTAAAAAATTCTGCTGGGATATTCCTTTCCCGACGAATCCGTAATTTTGAAAGCCTTGGCATTGGCTCTCTTAGACGAAGCGTTTCCCACGTCTTTGTTAAAGTATACTTTAACGCACATGTTGTCCTTGATAGTGTTTTTGGCTCCGTCCACAGGATATGTCCTGTCCACCTCAAAGCTCGTTCCTGCAAAGCTCAAGACGGTGCTCATCATCGTGACTGCGATCACAATGCCGATAAGTGCGCCAATTTTTTTCATAATCCCGGATCCTCCGTTTTCTATCATCAAATTTCCCCTTTTTAATTTCTTTTCGACTCGCTCCACTGCATTGCACCATCACTTCAACGGCGGGGCGACTCCCCGTTCTCCCGAAGCGGTCGCCCGGATTTTTCGCCCGTTCTTTTTCTCAGATTTGAAAAAAAATCTTTGAGTATCAGCGAGCATTCTTTCTCCAGAATCCCCGATTCCACCTCAACAGTATGATTGAGTTCAGGCAGCCTCAAGATGTTCATCACCGATCCGCACGCTCCCGCTTTGGGATCCATGGTGCCTATATGAAGTTTCTCAATTCTGCTCCAGATTAAGGCTCCCGCACACATGGCGCACGGTTCACAAGTCACGTACATTTCACAGCCCGACAATCTCCATCCGCCCAATGCACATGCAGCTTGTCGTATTGCATTCATCTCCGCATGAGCCGTCGGGTCTTTGGTCGTCTCGGTGAGGTTGTGCCCCACGGAGATGATCTCCCCGTTCCTAACGATTACCGCACCTATGGGCACCTCATCTATATCTTTCGCCTTCGTGGCTTGCCGCAAGGCTTCTCGCATAAAATCTTCTTTAGTCATACAGGCAGAATTATATAACATAGCCGGCACTTCTTCAAGGATTTTTTGTGTATAGACGCTCCGCGGGCATGCCTCAAGAAACTCATCGCAACAATCCAAGACTTCGCGTGAATCTTGCATGTCCGCTTTCAGCGAAACGTTCACTTGCCTTACTTGCAGGCTTCCAACACGCCGAGCAGATATTTCCACGTCCTGCCTACGGAAGAAATCGAAAGTTTTTCGTCCGTGGTGTGGACGCCTGTCATATCCGGACCTATGGAAACCGCATCAAAGTCACCGTCGTTCATCTTCCCGGCAAACAAGCCGCACTCAAGCCCCGCATGTATCGCCTCGACCTGCGGATTTCTACCGTATTGTTCTTTGAACACCGCAACGCAAGTTTCTCTCAGCGGGGAATCCGCCCGGTACTCCCAGCCGGGATACTCGCCGCTGTATTCAACTCTTCCTCCGAGAATTCCTGCAAGGCTTTCAAGTTTTCTGCACAGATATTCTTTCCTCGTCTCAACGGCACTCCTGAGCGCATATAGAGCCGTAACCTCATCATCGAAAGTAGTCAGAGCGCCTAAATTGAGGCTGGTTTCAACAAGACCTTCTATTTCTTTGCTCATATGCTGGATCCCTGTCGGGGTATTCATCAGCCATGCAATGACTTTATCTCTACTCGATGCATCCATTGCGGCTTCTTCTTTCGTGCCGCCGAAGTCCACGGTGAGCGTGACATCCGGATCGGCCGCTCTCAACTCATGCGAAAATTCCGTCGCCATTCCGGCAACCTTATCCGCTATCTTCTCTCTGTCCTCGGGTGAAACGAGAATCCGGGCATCGGCTTTTTTGCATATCGCATTGTCCTTGCTCCCGCCGTTCACTTCGACAAGCTTATATCCTGTCACACGTGCAAGATCATACAAAACACGACCGAGCAAGATGTTCGCATTCCCGTGCTCTTTGTCTATCTCCATGCCGGAATGACCTCCCAAAAGTCCGTCCACACAGATCGTGGCTTGCACGCCGGTCGCTTTTTCACGCTTTACGGGTATTATGACCTTTGCAGAAACCCCGCCTGCGCAACTTACAGTGATGATTCCCTCTTCTTCGGAATCTATGTTTATCATCTTGCGCGCTTCTATCTGCGAAGCATCCAGCGCCTCCGCACCGATCAACCCCACCTCTTCATCCACGGTGAACACGCAGTCGAGTTTCGGGTGCTTATATTCATCAGAATCCAACACCGCAAGCGCCATCGCAACGGCAATTCCGTCATCGCCGCCGAGCGTTGTGTCTCTGGCGCGGAGCCAGTCACCGTCCACAAAAAGGTCAAGACTGTCCTTTGTCATATCTATCGGACTTCCCGGCGTCTGTTCGCACACCATATCTATATGCCCCTGGAGCATAACGGGCGCCGCATTCTCATAACCCGGCGAAGCGGGTTTTCTTATAATGACATTGTTACACTCGTCCTGATAATAATCAAAACCCCTGTCCTTTGCGAACGAAACGAGATAGTCGCTTATCTGCTTCGTATTATACGAACCGTGTGGAATCGACGCGATGGTCTCAAAAAAGTCAAAAACCGCCTTCGGTTCAAGGTTTAATTTTTTACTCATATCAATCTCCTATCAATATCCATTCCGCCACTTCAACCGACGGAATAACCAGCCGTGAAAAATGTTTATGCACTGATGCGTGCCGGACAAGCCCGCCGGGAACTTATCGAACGGAGTGACCGTATTATTCGTTCGCAGGTTTGCCGGATGATACGTAAAGACCGACCCTAGCCCGCTGATTGAGCGGTCACAGCATTATTTGCCCGCAGGCGGAAGCTTGTAGAGAGTCTTCCCATTTTCTCTAACCCTCACTATATGCTTACCCCGCAGCATGTAGTCGATCAGTTTATCCCTGAATGGCTCTCCGTTCACTATGACGGCAGTCTTCCTGGAATAAAACTCTTTTGCTTTGACTTCCTTTATTAAAAAACCGATGCCGTCTGCCGTGACGGTATCGTGTTCTTTCAGGTACTTCACCACTCTGAGTGCTGCATTGTTAAGAAGCATCCCTGTCATGCGCTCATTTTCAGTGACCTTTTTCCTGAGTCCGACCGCATACAAACCGGCGGTCACCAGGGCAAACAGAAATATACCTATTACGATTATTAAGGTGTGATTCAACATAAGGCACCACCTATAAAAATTCTATATACTTGACTTCTTTCAGTACATTTAAAAACTGTATAAGTCTCGGGTACAGCGGCTCCGCTTCTTCGCCGAACTCCTCTTTAACCTTGCCGCCTATGTCGAAAACCGTGTTCTTTCCGTCTATCGACAGCCATACAAAACTACCGAACTCATCAAGGTCTATATTGCTTACCTCGGGGGTTTTGAACATTTTCTGAGCGAGTCTGTTGTAGAAGCCCTTATTTTCCTGTACAACGGTAACAAGGCCGTTGTTTTCCATCCAATCAAGATCCCCGCAAATTGCAGGGATCTTGTCGAGATAGTTTTCCGTGTTTATTTCTTTTTTCTTACGCATCGTATTTAGCGCCCGACTGCGGTTTCTTTCTCAAACAATAGTAAAGAAGCGTAGCGACCAGGAGCGCGAAAGCAACAATTGAACCGATGTTTCCAAGGTTGAGCTTTCCGGACAGATTTATCACATCTCCCAAAGATTTTCCGCCGCTCATAGGGATGACCGCAAATACCGCAAGCAGTATGCCGAGCAGTCCCTCTCCGGCAATCATGCCCGAAGAATAGAGTATTCCGCTGCTGATGGCTGCTTCTTTAGCCTTCTCATCCTTAAATTTCTTCTTTTCAACGTACAGTTTTACAAATCCGCCGATCATCAGAGGTACCGACAGGTGTATAGGCAGGTACAGTCCTATAGCGACCGGAAGTACCGGAATCCTTACAATTTCAAGGATTACGGCAAAGAATACTCCTGCAAACACCAAAGTCCACGGCAAGTTTGCGTTCATAACGCCCTCGATAACCAGTTTCATAAGATTTGCCTGAGGCGCAGGAAGCATTTTGCCGCCGTAACCCCATGCAGCGTTGAGCAGATACAAAACTCCGGCAATGGCAAGGCCTGACGCCAGCGTTCCGATAACTTCACCTATCTGCTGTCTGTAAGGTGATGCGCCCACGATATATCCCGTTTTGAGATCCTGTGACATATCTCCTGCCATAGCAGCTACTATACATATAACCGTACCGATCATGATCGCGGTGACCATTCCCGATGTTCCCGTGGTTCCGCTCATCTTCAAAAGCATCGTTGAAATCAGAAGTGTAGCGATAGCCATACCCGACACAGGGTTGTTGGAGCTTCCGACAAGGCCGACCATTCTGGAAGAAACAGTCGCAAAGAAGAATCCGAATACGATTATGATAAGCACGCTGCCTATTCCCATAGGAATGGTAGGCACAGCGACCAGAATCGCTATTACGATAAGCAGGATTATCCCGAGGAACTTCATATCAAGATCCTTGTTCTGACGATTTATCGTGGTTGCGGTATCCTTTGCCCCCAAACTTGACATGCTGTCTCTGAACGTGCGCACTATCAGAGGCAGGGATTTGATCAGCGACATTATACCTCCCGCCGCCACGGCGCCTGCGCCTATGTAGCGTACGTAACTTCCCCATAGCCCCCATGTGTCGAGAGCGCTTATAGGTTCTTTTGCCGGGAACATTACCATGTCTCCTCCGAAAGCCTTTATAAGCGGCATGATGATGAACCAGCCGAAAATTCCTCCGGCTATCATGTATGAGGAAATTATCGGTCCGCATATGTAACCGACACCCGCAAGCGCAGGAAGCACATCGACACCTATGCCGGAACCGTCATACTTTTTGAAAGCCTAGTCAGCTTCACTCGGGAAGACCTTGAGTCCGTCAGCAATAAACTTGTAACCTGCGGCGATCCCAAGACCCGCAAACACCGTGCGCGCCTCCGAACCGCCCTCTTCTCCCGCAACGAGGACTTCGGCACATGCCGTCCCCTCAGGATAAGGCAGGTTTCCATGCTCTTTTACAATCAACGCGCTCCTCAAAGGTACCATGAATACCACTCCGAGCAGCCCGCCGCTTATACAAACAAGTGCAATCGTCATATAACTCGGAGGCGTTCCCGCCCCCTCGGCCGCCCACATGAAGACTGCCGGCAAAGTAAATATTGCACCGGCCGCCAAAGATTCACCGGCGGATCCTATGGTCTGCACCATGTTGTTCTCCAGTATGGAGTCTTTCTTCATTATTATACGAATAATTCCCATTGATATTACCGCCGCCGGAATAGATGCCGACACGGTCATACCTACGCGCAATCCCAAGTACGCGTTTGCTCCACCGAAAAGTATGGCAAGCAAACTTCCCAAAATAATAGATGTCACCGTAAATTCCGGCATCACTCTGTCCGCCGGGATAAACGGCTTAAACTCTTTTTCGTTCATAAAAATCTCCCTTCTCATTAACTTTTTTGAACTTCATACTACTACAGTTTAACATAATGGATCGACGGTTTTCAAGCTCATTATTTGGCGGTTATTCTTGCGCGAACTCGGGCAATCGCATTGGATCTTGAGAATAGTAAACTTTCAACGATCGGGGGTATTCAAAACATAAGCATAGAGTGCGACAAAAACGCACCGCCGTTTCAAAAAACTCATCGTACAAAGAACGTTCCCACATAATAAGGATCTTTCCCCTTACTATGGCTAAAGACGTTTTTCTCCTTTTCTTTAATAAATTTATCTCCTCTTATTTTGTACCTGTATAAAGTGGTGTTGTTGTCATACTCATTGTAAAGGAGATACAATTTATCACCTTTTATCTTGACCTGTGAAAGATGGTGTTTGAACTTTACATACTTTATTTTCTTTGTCTTGATATCCACAA